>Ga0209151_1000825_pt1 | contig 21173 bp, 30 predicted proteins | sample SaaInlV_DNA_165m_FD_184688 | JGI IMG/M metagenome (GOLD analysis project Ga0209151, IMG submission 184688) | Marine microbial communities from expanding oxygen minimum zones in the Saanich Inlet - SI075_LV_DNA_165m (SPAdes) (version 2) | ecosystem: Environmental > Aquatic > Marine > Unclassified...
TCATTTTTTGAAGAAAAATTCATCCGATACGAAAAATTTAGTCACAGAACATGATAATTGAGATCGGAGATTTGCCAATTTGTGAAAAAAGTTCAACAAGTTCTCGCTAATATGACCTCGAGCCTAAGGCAGGTATGACAATAGGATATTGTGTAAAATGTAGAGACAAACGAGAAATCGGAAGTCCTGCACCATACACCATGAAAAATGGTAAACCTGCAATCAAAGGCACATGCCCAACATGTAGTACTGCCATTTTCAGAATCGGTAGAGGATAAAATTCTCAACATAGAATTTTACTCCCATTCATCAGAGGGCCATTCCGCCTTAGGAATGGGACTTTTTCTATTTTACATACAACATGGTTGCTATAAAATTAAATTATTTTAGTCGCCTATAGATCTCTTTGAACTCAACTGAGAGATTGTATGACATGTTTAGTAGGTGTGCAAGTTGATTCATCGATGTTTTATCATGTGCTAATTGCCTTAGTATGGTCAAAGCTTTTTGAGGAGAATTTACAGATAACGATATTTGTCCAGACCACATGTGAAAAGCATCCTCTACATCTAGACTAAAATTTAAAACAAATTCTTTCCAATTATCCATTGAATTTATTGCTCTTTCATTAAGTAACACTAGAGCCAATTCACGAAATTCATTTTTTCGGTCAACATACAACATGTCTAGTGCAAGACGTATTTTTTCTTCTGTATATTGTTCTGAATTTAGCATATACATTCCCACAATACTCATAATGTATTATTCTCATTATCAATGATAAACTAAGTAGTTGATTTTCTGAAAATTTGTAAAAAAAATACAAATAAAATTAACATTTGTACAGAATTAAAAAAAATAAAAAATAAGGTTTGGAGTTATTGGAATGGATCAATAAATGGACAGTTAACAATGTGATCACTATCCATCGGACGTGCTATACCAATGTCAATCAAACCAGATTTCTTGTATGCATTCATATCATCAATAGTTTCTAACACTTGTGCATTTTCAGGATTATCCCAACCAATCATAAAGATTCTCCACATTGGAGAATAGTTAGCATCGCCAGGAGCTCCTGCTGCAATTCCAGGTTGAAATCCTAATGGACCAGTGCCTGTTAAACCATTTTTGAATTGATACAAATCTACTGCTGCTGAATTTGCAATCAAGCTTGCAGATGTTGGTGAACTAACAACACCCATCATTCCGGCAGGCCCACTAGGGGTAGCATCTGTTACAATGTAATAGATAGTTCTACCATCAGGACCCCATCCACGATGAGCTATGAAAGTTACATTCATCTCTTCTGTATCGATTTCAAGAACTTGACCACCACCATAAGGTGTAGTATCAGTTAAAGTGACATCTTTAACCATCATCTGACCATCAGGCCAAATAATTTGTGGCATGTTCAAAACTACATCAACTTCAGTTAATGTAATTTCATTATTCTCAGCTGCATCCATAATCATTGCTTCTGAATCAAGTACTCTAGAGGGTATACCTTCATTCCACATTACGTGGACATGTGAAGTCAATGCACTGTACACATCTGCTTGTGCAGGAGTACTAGTAAACACTTGACCTTGGTATCCGTGTATACCATCGCCTTCAATGCCGTTGGTAAACAAGTATACTTTTGAAAGTGCTTCTTCAGGAGAGTTTTTCAATAATGGAGCTAGTTCTACTTTCCATCCTTGATTTTCAGTAATAATTTCTGCATGTTTTGGATCACTAGAATCTGTGATTATGTAATAAACATCTTCACCATTATAGTATCCCTGATGCATAGGAATCGTTGCTGGAACATTTGCTCTTGATAATCTAAGTACAGAACCCAAGTCGGCTTCAGTTATCTCTTCCATCATGGTTTCTTTTTCCATCATGGTTTCTTTTTCCATCATGGTTTCTTTTTCCATCATGGTTTCTTTTTCCATCATGGTTTCTTTTTCCATCATGGTTTCTTTTTCAACTGGAGCTACAGGAGCAACACTACTACCTTGATCTGCTTTCCAAGCGGCTTTACCGCCAGGATAGTTAGAACATAGGTCTAATCCACAGATACCAGTACTGGAACCATATTTTGAGGTTCCAACGCCTGCGCCTTTTGCGGCATCAGCATCTGAGAAATAATCGGTTGTCATACCTGCTGTAAACAAGGGCAAAATTGCTAAAAGTGCAATAATTCTTAGACTCTTGTTCATATGAGAAAACATATGATTTTTGTTTAAAAGAATTTGTCCAAATCAAATTAGTTATGCTGAAAGTTCTGAAAATCTATTTCCAACATAATCCCAATTTACAACATTCCACCAAGCTTGCACATAATCAGGCCTCTTGTTTTGATATTTTAGATAATATGCATGCTCCCAAACATCCAATCCCAATAAAGGGATTTTCTGTATTGTCCAAGGACTAGTTTGATTCGGTGTCGTCATGATTTCAATTTTTTGATATGTAGAATTAAAAACTAACCAACACCATCCACTTCCTTGAATTGTAATGGCTTTTTCAGAAAAAACTTTTTTGAAATTCTCAAAATTATCAAAATAAACATCAATGGCATCCTCTATTTTTCCACCAGGATTTCCATCACCGTTAGGAGTCATTGTTTCCCAAAACAATCTGTGATTCTCAAAACCTCCACCAAAAAAATTGATATTTTCTCGCCCTGATTCAGGAATTTGTTTTAGATCAGAGAGAACAGATGTGATGTATAATGGGTGTGATGCACTACCAACTTCTTCAAGGGATTTGTTTAGGCCATCAACATATGATTGATGGTGTTTTTGGTGGTGGATTTTCATTGTTTCAGAATCAATGAATGGTTCTAAATCATCATATCCATAAGGTAATCTTGGAAGTTCGTATTGAACCATAAATCAATATCTTAGAATCCACATATATTCTTCAAGAGTAAATAATGGTGTAGTGAATAAGATATGCGAAAACTAGGTACTATTGATTTAGAAATTTTAGATTTAGCAATTAAAGAAAATGGAACTTTTAATGAAAATAATTTAGAGAATTCAGAATTAAAAAGATTGGGCGTAGGTAAAATTCTTGATTCACTTGCATCACTAAAAGATAGAAAATTTTTGTCATTGAATAAGGATGGTTCATTTTCCATAACAGGCATAGCAAAGGAAATTCTATGGAGTGAAAATATTCCAATATGGGCAAAAATATTACGTTTGCTCCAAATAAAATCATCCAGCATAGAACAAATATCAAATATTTTAAGAATTACTGAGAATCAATATTTTGATGAATTAGAAAAATTAAGGAAAAATGGGTTTGTTTTAATGTCACCTCAAAGAATTGATGAAAAAATTATAAAAATTTATGAAATACAACCCGAAGGAATAGAAAAAATAGATAAAACAGACAAAGAAGGATTCAAAAATATCAGTTTTGATGAATCAAAACCAGAAATAGAAATTCTAAGTAAAATTGATGAAATAGTTTTAGAAATAAAAGATTCAGAAATAGAACAGTCAAAAAAAGATAGCATCATTGAAAAATTAACACAATTAAAAAATAAATTAGAAATCTAAAATAATATTTTTGATGAATTAAGGATTAATATTTTTCATATCTAAACATTTAGAATCAAATTCATTCAAATATTGTTTTCCATTAATTTGTGCATCTTTAATGTATATTTCACAAGTTTCAGGATCTATCAACATACTGGAATTTTGATTATTTGTAACAAATTGTAACACAAGAATTCCAACTAGTACGAGTATCAAAATTATAGGTAATCTTTTTTGAGAAATATCCACAAATGTGTCTAAATTGTTTTGATCATAATAATATTGATAATTTAAAATCAATAATCATGTAATTGGTTTTTTAAATAAATGACAAAGAAAAATCGATGAATGGTTTTACCACAATTTACCTTGTTTTTGTAAAATCAATTTTACAGAGTCTGAAACAGTATTGAGAGTGTCTAAATCATAGTTTGCACCAGTAAAATCAGTAGAGTCAAAAATTGCACCATCGAAATTTGTGTGTCGGAGATTAATGCCGCTCATATTAGAGCCGCTCATGTCAGCATTTCTTAAATCGGCATAAAATAGATCTGCACCATTTATGTCGGCTCCTCGAAGATCCACACCATACAATTCAGCATCCCATAATTTTGCATTTGAGAGATTCGAATCCCTCATATCTGCACCTCGTAATTTTACATTAAACAGAATTGCTCCACTCAAATCAGCATTAGTCAAATCAGAGCCACTAAAATCAGCATTATGAATATCTCGATTCTTTAGATTTACCCCCTTCATGTTAGTATCAGATAAATTTCGTCCAATTAGATCCTCATAATCAAAATTGACATTTGAAAAATTTCTTTTTCGAAAAACATCAGAGGGATTCATTACTATTACAAATTAGATTATTATTTTGAACGAATTTTATCTTGAATTTGAGCTAAAATCAATTTTGCCTTGTCCTTATTTTCATAATTATCAACTGTGTCATCCATGATTGCATCAATTTCATAACTTTTATCAACCAAAATATTTGCAACATGATCATCTAAAGTTCCATTTCCAATTAGATAATATGCAAATACAGTGTTTTTTTGTCCAATTCTATGAAGTCTATCTTCTGCTTGTCTATGAATTGCAGGACTCCAATCTAGTTCTGCAAAAATTACATACTTTGCTCGAGTTAAATTAATACCAACATTTCCTGCACGGATACCTGCAATCATTAATTTAGATTCGCCTTTTTGAAATTTGTCAATTTGGTTCTGTCTAAACGAATCAGATTGTCCTCCAATGATAGATACAGGTGAAAATTCTTGAAGACTTTCATGAAGTAATTTATGAATTACTTTGTGATGACAAAATACAACAACACTTTCTTCAATTTCCATAATATTTTTAACAAAATTAATCACGTGTGGTAGTTTTGCAACACCTGCAATCTGTCGTTCACTTTGGATTGCCCTATGATAAGATGCAGATTTTGAGAATTCAGTTTCAGCTACTTTTTGTTCTTCTTCTAATTTCTTCCAAATTTTATCTAATTCTTCAAGATAGAAATCAGTGTCAGATGCAATTACCTCCTTGTAACGAACTTTGTCTTTGAGTTCTTTTAGAACATCAGATTTCTTCCTTCGAAGCATTACATGTTTTTGTAGTTCATTTCTTAGAGAGGCTCGTTTGTTTTCTAAGACAATAGCCTTCCCCTTATCATTCACATAACAAAAGTATTCACAAAATTCTTTAAAACTGCCGAGTAATCCTGGTTTTAAAATATCAATAATAGGCCAAATTTCAGAGCCACGATTGTAAATAGGGGTTCCAGAAAGACCAATTCTATAAGAGATGGAAGGAAGTGCAGCAAGTTTTTTGACAGATTTATATTTTTGAGTAGTTTTAGATCTTAAGTTATGGACCTCATCACAAACGATGGTTTTGATTCCAAGTTTTGATAAATCAGGATATCTTTTGAAAAGTAATTCATAATTTACAATATAGATATCAGTTTTTGGTAATTCTTTACACTTTCCAGTTCGAATAAGAGTGACACTAGGGGAAGTTGAATCATTAATTCTTCCATTTCGACTTTTTTTCTTTAGAAACTTTTCAATTTCTCGTTCCCAATTTTTCAAGGTGACTAATGGTGCAATAACAAGAACTGGGAAAGTTTGTTTTTCAGTAGCTACGTAAGATAATGTTTGTACAGTTTTTCCAAGTCCCATTTCATCTGCCAGTAAAGCATTACCTGATGATTTTAACAAAAAGTCTAAACCCTCTTTTTGAAAATTCAAAAGTTTGCCACGAAATTGTTCTCCAGATTTTGCACGTTTTAATTTGTGTTTGATTGGGGGCAAGAGTGGTTTTGGAGCATAAGTCTTTACAATTTTTCTTTGCCAAACAGATTTTGATAAAATTTCTAATGGGTATCTTTCTAAAATTGATTTAATTTGTTTTACACTTTCAGTACTATCAGGAACAATCACTTCATTTGCATTTTCTCCATACCAAGCTTCAGGAACAAGACTAGAGATCATATTTACTGCCCTATCGCCAGTAATTTTCCAGCTCCAAATTTTCGAATACTTGTCTAGCACATATTCTAATGTACCAATATTTTCCATGGATGTTTCCATAATTTGTCGTTTGAAAGTTTTTTTTACTTATGAATCTTCACGTTTGAATCGATCATTAAAAAAGAAAACAAAAACCTGCAAGAGTTAAAATAAGATTAAGTTTTTTTATATTAGAAAAAAATTCTACAGACGATCTTTAGGCTCAATATTGGAAGAAATTCAAAATAAAAATGATGAAATAGCGTTAAAACATCTCAAAAATATGGCAGAAGATGGCTTTGCATGGATTTATCTAATATTTTTCCTGATCCCATTAGCACGAATAGTTCCAAGAGTGATCAGAAAATGGCAAAATAAAGATAAATTTATGGGTGAAAATCAATTTAATTCAAATTTCCAAAAAACAGAACAAATGCCAGATTCGTTTGAAAAACCTGAATCATTTGAAACATCACAATCATTTGAAAAGACAGAATCATTTGAAAAACCACTGGATTTGGATATGCAGGTATTAAGAGAAATAAACAACGGCATAAAGGATTTTAATCAAATTCAAAAAAAGACAGGAATTGATAATCAAAAATTAGAAAATATTTTAACAGATTTAGAAGGGAAAAAATTAATGAAAGTGATTAAGAAAAGTGGTTTGACAGGAAATAAAATTGAAATTCATCCTACTGAAAAAGGTTTTAAAAAGTTCTACACATAAAAAATAATTTATTAAAATACAACATATTTAAAATTCAGAAAGGGTTAGAAAAAACATGGAGTTTATTCAAGACATAGAACCAGATATTAAAAAACCAATTATCATTGCAGCAATGCAAGATATGGGGAATGTTGGCAGTATTGTAATTGATTTTATTAATGAATCATTAAAAACAAAAACATTTCGAACTTCAAAAACATCTAATCCAACATACGTGGTAGATAAAGGAGGATACATCGAACTACCAAATGAAAGTTGGGAATACAAGTATACAGATGATTTAATAATATTTGGTGGAGGAAAAGGTCAACCTCAAAACAAAGATGAATTAAATTACTTATGCCAAGATGTAATAAACATTGCAAAAAAATATTCTGCAAAATTTATCTACACATTAGGAGGATTCCATACAAATAGAGTTTTCAATAATTTTCCAAAAACATACATCACTACAACATCTATTGAATTAACAAAACAGATGCAGAGACTAAATGTAGATACTACCCCACAAAAATCAATCATTACAGGATTTAATGGACTAATTCTTGGATTTGCAAAAATGAATTCAATTCAAGGAATTGGAATGTATGGAGAGTTAAATGAACCAGAAATTCCACAATATAGATCAGCAATCAGTATTATCAAAACTCTTGAAAAATTAACATATAGAAAATTTGGGGATATTAGTTCTTTGGAGAGAATAGCACAAGAGATTGAAAGGGAATTTAAAAATTAAATTTAATGAGTATTTCCGACTGGGTGAGGTTCAGTATTTTCATCATGACAGTCACAGGAACAAAGGTGAGATTCATGGTTATTCATACAGTCTATACACTCAAAATGCTTTCTTGTCTCACATGCAGCACAAATCATCTTACTAGTCATAAATAATAGATGAATTTGAATTTTTTCGTAGTCGTAAAAAAACAGTGCTAATTAATCAACTAAAATTAAAAAAGAGTGAATTTTTCTTAATACTTTGTCATAACAACCCAAATCAATAGAAAATCAAGTGTTCAAAAATAAGGCAATAATAATAGGGTTATTTTCATTTTTAATGATATTTTCGACTATCCAAACATCTGAAGCAGAATTATGGGAATTAATTATTGATATGAGTGTAGAAAATGGAATAATACAATCAGGTGAAACAGTAGTAGTCACAGGTAAGGTAGTAAATCATGCATACAACCCAATTAGAGGTGCAGAAGTGTTTATCAGAGCAGGAGCAGAAACTACCAAAGTTTTCACTGACCCATGGGGAGTATTCAAAGGAGAATTCAAAGATTTCCAGAGAATTCCTGGAACATATACCGTAAATGTAATTTCTTCATGGTACGGAATGACAGGATTATCTTCTGCTCAATTTCAAGTAAAAGGTGATGCATCACCAGTTTCAGCATTACAAGAAAAATTATCAACAGATGAGGCCAGAAAATATCTCGGTTCAAAAGAAAGTGATTTTGAAAAAAATCCAATAGGTCAAACTTTGTTCAAATATTATCATGGTTTGTTAGATAAACTGACATTAGAGCAAAAAGAAGCAAGTAAACCTCTTGCAGAGCAATTATTCATAGAACAACAAAAAAAGATTGCAAATGATTTGAGAGATAAAGCCATTGAAGAATTAAAACCAGGATTTGGAACATATGGAGGGTATCAATATGAAAGTTACATTAGTGCACTTGATCCAGAAATCAGAGACACCATTATCAATCAACTAAAGTTTACAAAAAATACATTTGAAGAAGCACAAAAAATTAGAAGTGAAATTATTGCAAATGGTGGAACAGTTGAAGAAGCACGACAGGCATATCTAGATATGATTTCATTACCTAAAGAAGTTCTTGAAGAATTTAATCAAAAAGTGACAAATGAAGTAGAAGAAGTCAATGAAAATCAAACGTCTGAAGAAAATTCAGAAGAAGAATAAAAAATAGACAAATTATTCATGCTCCTTATATTCAATTAAAAATAATTCAATTTATGAAAATTGACATCCCACTTCCATGTCCAAAATGTGGTGGAAAAATGTATTCAGTTAATTATGAATCAGTAATTTCTATTCTAAATAAAAGAAGTTGGCAAGTATGTAAAGAATGTAATTTTGAGCGAAACACAGAAGAGTTCAAAAAATCAATATGTTGTGCATAATTACACACAGATTTTTTCTAAACAATTTTTAATCCACATTATTATTAAAAATCATCTTGAAAGTGTATCATAAATCAACTTGCATCACATGTAAAAATATGATTAAAGCAGTCGAGAGAATGAATGCAGATATTGAGACACGTGATTTTTTTAAAGACCCATTTTCAGAATCAGAATTAAAAAAAATTATCAAAATGACAAATAAAAAACCAGTTGATCTTTTAAGAAAAAGGGACAAAATGTACAAAGAATTGAATCTGGAAAGTAATAAAAAAACAGATGCTCAAATTATTAAATTAATGATCAAGTATCCAGGATTAATTTTACGTCCAATCATAATTTCAAAAAACAAAGCAACCGTAGGAAAAACGGACATTAAAAATCTAAAATAAGTTAAGAATTGTTTTCTTGTTTAAAAATTCTAATTGCCTCTAAATGAGAACAATTAGCCTTTAATCCCTTACCATGATGAAATTTGTAAAAATTTTTGAAACCAAGACAGTCACAAGTATCAGAAGTTACAAAATAGGATTTTTCTGGATCAGATGAAGACCTGATTTGAAATAAATCATCCTCAATTTTTGAAACACCACCACTTTCTACTAGTTTTTTGGCTTTTTTGATTGTGTTTGCACTCATGACTTGATAAAAAATTACTCATTTTTTATTCTTTGATGTCTAGCAAGATTTTCTAAAAAAAGTGAGCAAATTAGGCACTAATTGATATAAACTAACTAAATCACTTTTGATTATTGGGTATGAAGAGGTATGTTGCCACAAGAGTGGTAACAATGTTTGGAGTTTTAATGATTACACTTCTCATCACAATTTCTCTTGTAGGATCAAACATGGATGTAATACTAAAGCAAGGAATAGTTTTTCAGGTAAGAGCAGAAATTACAGAGAATCCCGCAATAGCAGATAGTTTTTCATCAGTTGAAGAATTTGAAGAATTTGTTCAAAATCAAATTAATCAAAGAAATAAAATTTTAGGGTTAGATGAACCATGGTATTCCCCACAAAGGATAGGGTTTACAATGTACAAAATATTATTACTTGATTTTGGACATGCTACATTTCTCACTAGTGATTCAGGATCATCAGATGTAAAAGATATTATCTTTGAGAAACTTCCAAGAACAATTCTATTATTTACAACAGCTACAATAATTATTTCAGTTATCGGAATCTTTTTGGGAGCACTGTCTGCAAGTAAAATTGGGTCAGTTGTAGATAGAATAACATCAAGTTTTGCAATTATTAGTTCTAGTTTCCCTGTGTGGTGGATAGGGATGTTAATGATCTTTGTATTTTCATTCACATATCAAATATTTCCAGCTAGAGCGACTCCAGATATCCCATCATCAGACCCAGGATATATTGCATCATTGTTGTACCATATGGCATTACCATTAATCACAATAGTAATGATTGGATTCGGATCATGGGCATACTTGGTAAGAAATTTCATGGTAGGAATTATGCAAGAAGACTTTATCATGGCAAAAAAAACAATCGGAGTAAATCAAAAAAAGATAATTTATTCACATGCATTAAAAAATGCCGCACCACCAATTGTAACAATACTTGCCCTTAGTTTATCAGGTTCATTAGGAGGGGCAATAATTACAGAGGCAGTTTTTGATTGGCCAGGTATGGGAAGATTGTATTTTGAGGCAATTACAGTAATGGATTTGCCTGTAATTATTGGGGCCACATACATTCTGACGGTATTTTTCTTAGTAGCGATTTTCATTGCAGATTTACTATATGGTTATTTTGACCCGAGAGTTCGCACAGGTACGTAATCTTCTAAATTTAGTCACAGTCAAGAATACACATTTTCACGCATACTTGACTTCAAACATGAGAATGAATACAAATTTTTGAAAACAGATGTGAAGGAATGGTAGATTAGTTAAGAGCTTTGAAAGTACGAAATATGGCTAAAATAAAAGAAAATGGAGTACTTATCCCAAATTTAATGGAATAGAGGCACTGCCAAAGGATTCAGCAATTCTGAAGTGATAGTCTTTTCCAGAATCATATTCAAATGTGGTTCCGCCGCCTCCAATGTTTGGTCCAAAGAACATATTGAACATTTTAGATTCACCTGGTTTTACAATTACTTGGCCATTTGTAAAGTCCGTTCCAGAATACTTGTATGACTTGTTACCATTTGTTACATCATAGTTGCATATTGCAGGACCTGTACAGAAAAGTCCTTCATTTTGACTTGAACCAGTATTTTCAACTAATATTCGAAGTTTCAATAGGGCTTGACCTGAAGAAGTAATCTCAAAACTGTTTCCTTCAGTATCAAATCCAGGCCAATAGTATGTTACTGGTCCGACTTCAAATATTTGGGAAATTGTTTTGTAAGTGTATGCAGTGATTTCATGTTTTGCATCTCTTTGGCAGTTAAGTCTATCATAGGCTTTTGTGATTTCAGAACATTGATCTAAAGTTGCTTCTAGTGATGCTAAGTTAGAATCACTTGTTTGAGTTTCTGTAGGAATAGTTAGTTCTGCTTCATTATTTGAAACAACTGAGATTAATCCAGTCATCATCAAATGTTGGATGCCATTTACAAATTCACCATCAGAAACAATTCCTTCTGCCCACCAACCTGCATTATTCTTTAGCCAAGAAGGAACACTATCAGATGTTTCTGAAGAAACATTTGTTGGAGGAACTGCGATGATTCCATCTTTAACCAAAAACTCTACACCTGTAAGAAATTCTAGATCTGAAATGGCTCCATCTGCCCACCAACCTGCATTACTCTTAACCCAAGAAGGTACTTCTGCATAAGCAGAAGATGCTGTTGAGGCAACTAGTAAAATTGCTGCGATTGTGGTTATTACGGTTTTCATTAACGAATTTTTTAATTCATCATATTTAAGCTAGGGCTAAATAAATATTCTAGTGGTAAAATTATACATAATTAGTCGTAAATAATCTCAAAATGACAGTAATTTAGCACTATAACTAAAAGTTAGCATTAGTTAAATGCGATAATGAAATACAAAATTTATGGTATACATCAGAGCAAAGACAGTAAAGTCTGATCAATACCTATATCTTGTCAAAAGTGTATGGGATTCAAAAAAGAATACATCAAAACAAGAGACTATCAAGTATTTGGGCAAAGCAACACACGTGCTAAATGATGATATACCTATTGATTATAGAAATGATCCTAAAATATTATCAGGATTAGCAAAATATAATCCTAAAGATGTTGAAAAAAGAAATGTAGCATTAAAAAAAATAAAACAGCAATTATACAAAAAGATGACAAATGGTGATGTTCAAGAAACATTAAAGATTTATGAAGAATATATTAAAAATTTTGATACTGTAGATTTCTTTGATAAAATTCTCAAACCAGTAATGTCTGAGATTGGAAGTGATTGGGAAAATAACAAAATCAGTATTGCTACAGAACATGTAGCAAGTAACATTGCACAAACATTAGTGAAAAATATAATGGATCAAGTTAAGAGAAATGATAATAAAAAGAAAATTTTGATTTGTGTTCCTGTAGGAGAAGAGCATCATTTAGGGTGTGATGTATTAGAAACATATCTTTCTTCAAAAGGATTCAAAATATACAACATGGGGACATCTATGCCTACAGAATCAATACTAAATTTTATTGATAATAACAAACCAGATGCAATAATAATATCAATTACAATAAAAGATAATCTTTTAGCAGGACAAAGACTAGTAAGAAAAATCAACAAGGAATGTAATATTCCAATTTTTATAGGCGGTCTTGCAATACAAGAAAAAAATATTCCAAAATTTGATGGAAAAATTATTGGTGATATGGATCTTAAAGAGATCAAAAAAGAAATTGGATGTGAAATTAATGGGTAAAACATGTAGAGGAATTTGTATATTGCACAAAGCAAAACCTGTTCCAAATAGAATTAGGTATGAACTTGGGCACAAACGCTGTACTTTTTGTGGTGTTTTTCTCTTAATTGAGGGTCCAAGATGTATTTGCTGTAAAGCAGTTTTAAGAACAAAGTCTAGAAGTAAAAAAAGAGCATAGTCAAATGTCCTGTTTTAGAGATAGATTTTGAAACTAAATTGTTTGAAGAGTACATGGTTTCACGGATACTTGTATTTTTTAGCCTTGATTTCCGTACAAATTGTTAATAATTTAGGCAAAATTAGTAGGTCAATGGATCGAAAAATGACATCGTTTCTCACATTAGTGTTGAAGAGTACAGATGATCCTATGAATATTGACCCAAGAGTGAGGACCGGAACTTGAGCAGTATTAGTCCTCAAGAAATTAAACAAGAATTTCTCAAAAGCAAAATGGGGATTGCAGGTATAGTCATTCTTGGAACCCTCATTTTAATTTCAATTATTGCAATTGTGGCAATTCCAGCTGAAACATTTCAAGAATGGAATAATCCTGGAAATTGGATTTCATATCCTAAAGTAGCAATTCCAGTTTGGGTAAATTTTTTTAATGTTGAAAAAATTCCAGAACATAAAATTTTAGAAAATCCAAATATACAAACAAATTCAAATGGAGAAGTTTCCCTTACATCACATCAATTTGGAGTGAATTTTGAGTATGATGATTTCCCAAATGATTTCATTTATCTTTTTTCTTCAGAATATACAGGTTCACCATTATTACAAATGTCAGTAATTAGACCTGACGGAATAAAATTAGAATTGATTTCAATGGCACTACCACATTCAAATATTAATACAATTCATAGTGAAAGGATTTTTTCAACAGATGAAGCTATAAAGAAAAATTTATCATTACAATCAGATAATTTTTCATTTAATTTAGATAAATTATCATCTGAGGATGTTGTTTTTTCAAAAACACAAACAAATGAACCACTAAAAGGAAATTACATTTTTTCAATTAACACGTATTCAATAGAATCAGAAGCAAAAATACCTGAATCGAAATTAATCATTGGCGGTAAAGCTTTTGGAATTATGGGAACAGATGAACTAAGAAGAGATTTAGCAGTAGGATTACTGTGGGGAACCCCACTTGCATTGTTTATTGGTCTAGTTGTATCCATTGCATCAGTAGTTGCAGGATTGCTTTATGGAGTATATGCAGGATTCAAAGGTAAAAAAACAGATGAGACAATGATGAGATTCAATGATGTAATCTATGCATTGCCAGCATTGCCATTTCTCATCATTCTTTCAGTAACAATTAGCAATAGCATATTTGTGATGGTAGGATTTTTGATGATTTTCGGATGGGTAGGAATTGCCAAAGTTGCAAGAAGCATGTCACTTCAAATCAAAACTAGAGGGTATGTAGAGGCTGCAAATATGATGGGTCAAAAGGATTCCAAAATAGTACTCAAACATATCTTGCCACAATTATTACCATATGCATTTGCAAGTATTGCAATTTCTGTTCCTGCTGCGATCACAACAGAGGCAGGACTTAGTTTTCTAGGATTAGGAGATCCTTCATTTCCAACATGGGGACAGATTTTACATGATGCAAATACGTATGGTGCTGCATCAAGAGGGCTATGGTGGTGGATTATGCCTCCAGGAGTTATGATTGCAATTACAGGTCTTGCATTCGTGTTTATTGGAAATGCATTAGATGCAATTGTCAATCCAAAGTTAAAACGATGATTAGTCTAAGGTTCAAATTTTCTAATTAATTCAATAGCTGCATCACTTAATTTTATTGAATAACAAAATGAAGTTTCATCATTTATTGCAGCCAAATTGTTTGCAAATACTTTTTTGCTATGACCACCATAAGACGCAGTATCTGATTCATCAAAACAGATTGTCATTTGTTTCATTTTCAGAGTATTTTCTAAAAGAAAAGCAATAAATTTTTGATAATTTTCAGTAACAAACCAGTCTATGTTTTTTTCTTCACTAATTCCAATCCATATCTCAATTGAATTTTGATATAGAACTTTTTTACGTAACTCTTCTAATGCCATTTTAAATCATCTAAAAATCTGCACGTTGCATTTTTGAACCACATCGGGGACAAGTGCCACCTTTGTGTTTGTTATTACAAACTAGGCAAACATATCTAATTCCACTAGAACCACCTTGTGAACCCATACCAAAGAATCCACCTCCACCGGTTCCAGAGTCACCACCATATCCACCACCCATTCTATTCATGTATCGTTTTCTCATAACCATTGGGAGTAAAATGAACAAAGCCATTACAATTCCAATACTTACAAACCATGGAACTCCCAAATATCCCAGAACTATTTGTAAACCAATACTAAAGACAAGAGATGCTCCCAAAAACAGATAATATTTTTTAAGTTGAGGATTCAATTAAACGAAAATTGTTGTGAAAAGGTTATAAAGTTTTGTCAATTTTTTTTAAAAGTATTTTTAAAAATTTAGATGATTAAAAGGGGAACAGCATTTCCACTACTATCCCATGCAAAAACAGAATCATCATCATATGGAGATTGTACAATTAATGAGATGAGTCCAAAGAAATTATGAAGATCAGTTACAGAAGGTTCTGCAGAACCACTGGGATGTGAATGAACAATTCCAATATAGCTCATATCAAAAGGCAAAAAGGAATGAGGAAACCCAGCAAAAGTTGGCCCAGTCTCACTAAAGGGAGGAATTGCCAAGCCATCTATCGTAATTTCTCCATTTTTGGATGTACCCTTTAAAATCAAAATTCCTTCATTTGGATGCTTCATTTGACAAAATGTCAAAATACTATCTAGTACTTCTTTTTGAAGCAAAACTTTACGTTCAAATTTTTTTTTCTTAAAAAGCACAAAATCACTCTAGTTTAGAAGTAATTTAATTTTAAGATTGTATAACAGTGTATTTGGTATTTGAGAAGTCTCTTAGTTTTTTCTCAATTTCAGAGATGAGTAGAGGAATCTTAGTTTCAGCATCGTCAATATCACCCTGCAAAGTTTCAGATTTTAAGTATAAATCATCTTTAAGGGAAATATTTTTTGAATGATCATTTTCCAAAGAGACCAATTCATCAGGCATCAATGAATTTAATGCATTTTGTTTATTTTGAGATGTTTCAAAATAATTTGAAACCTGATTTATAAAATCATCAAGGATTTCTTCAGTTTCTGTAATGTGAGATAATGTTTTATCAACATCTTTAACAGAAATAGAACCAGACGTAATGCCTTTTCGAACATTTTCCAAAATTACAATAATATGATCTTTATTTTGAGGAAGAAGAACAGCAAATGGGTTTTCAACTAATTTGTTTAAAATATTTTTTTGATCTTTATCTAAAGAAGATGCATACTCATATCTACCCAAAGGGCGAGATATTTTTGTGAATTGTGTATCAATGGTATTTTTAATCTTTAATTTTTGAGAACCATATTCATCAAATTCTTTTTTTAGATCAAGATATTTTTTATAATTATCAGAGGATTTTATTTCTTTAATTGAATTATCTATTGATGAAATTTTTTCTTCTAAAGACTTTACGGTATCGTTTGTCTCAATAATTTTCTTATCTTTATCAACTCGTGTACTTTTGAGAATTTGAATTTGTTTTAACGTATCATTAATTTCAATGAAACCAGATTTTGTAGATTCAAAATTTTTTAAAAGTTGACTAATTTCAGAATGATTGTAATTCATTACTTCAAGATTATCTTTTAATTGATTAGCATATTTTTTTGCAAAAATATGAATAACTCGTGTCTGTCTTCCCAAAACATCGCCAACTTTTTTGAGAATTTGGTTTAGAGAATAATTTAATTTTTCCATATCATCAAGTGAGGATACCTCAGGAAGGGAAGTAACTCCTTTTTTGATTACATCAATAACTTGTTTTTTACCCCTTACCACAATTATTGCAAGATGTTTGTCAATATCATCTACTTTTAGATTATCGTCTTCAAGGACTTTGCCGATTTTAATCAAATCATCAATTAAGGGTGCAGTGATTTTTCTAATATGTTGAACCTCTGAAAGAGTTTGAGAAGATCTTAATTGATTTAGATCATCGAGTATTTTTGGGACATCAGAAAGTTGAATATCTTTATTCTGAGAAATTACTTCAACAGGTTTTTCTTCTTGTTTCTTTTTACCCCATCCAAATACCATTTAAATTAATTTAGATTCTGGGGATTAAAAATGGTTGTACAATAAAAAATCAATTTTTATTCACGATTTTTTGGAAGAGTGATTCTAAATGTTGTAGGAGGGGATGTCACAGAAATTGTTCCCCCATGTGAAGAAATAATGGATTTCACACTTACCAATCCCAACCCAGTGCCATGTTGTTTTGTGGTAAACATGGGGTCAAATACATGGTGTAAATCTTTTTTTGAAATGCCTTTTCCAGAATCTTCAATTTCGATAATTATTTTATCATTTTTTTCTTCTAATCTGATTACAATTAATCCGCTACCTTTTAACGCATGAATTGCATTTAATATCAAATTATTAAATACAATAATTAATTGTCTACTATCACAATTAAGAATAACATCATGTTTTGGAAGAATTAATTTAACATCAAATGGAATCTTAAATGAATCAAGAGTATATTTTAGAATTTCAGAAAAAGATGTATTTCTTAAATTAAGTGGTTTTTCTTTAACATAATCCAACACTTCATCTATTTGATGAGCCATTCTTGCAATTGAACGCTCAACTTTTTCAAATTGTATTTGTTTTTTATCATCAACATCATACATCATTTTAAAATTTTCAAGCGTGATTTGAATTACTGATAATGGGTTTCTTAGATCATGGGCCAATCTAGATGTAAATTCACCCACAGTAGAAAATTTTTCAGCTGAGACCATTTTTTGAGATAAATTAATTTCATCAGTGACATCTTGAGAAATGGATACATATTTTGTTATTTTTCCGGATTTAAAAAAAGGAATAATTGTGGTTTTTATCCAATAATAGGAATTATCTTTTGCTTTATTTTTTATGCTTCCATGCCATATTTTCCCATTTGAAATTGTCTTCCAAAGATGGCTAAAAAATTCTGAACTATGATAATCAGATTTTAAAATTTTAAGATTTTTTCCAATTAACTCATCTTTAGAATATTTTGAAAGAGTACAAAATTTTTGATTTACAAAAGTAACGTTTCCTTTAAGGTCAGTTATCGAGATTAATGATGATGCATTAAGTGCAATCTCTAAATTATCTATTTCATCAGAAGATTCTTTAAATTTATTTTTTTGATATACCTTTGAGATCATTTTGGTGAAAACAGAAGTCATATCAAGTTGCTCACAAAATTAATCAAGATCATATACTTTAACAATTTATAAAAATTAAAAATTGAATATTAATATCTAATTAATTACACCCAGTATTTGACAAATTATTTTCATTCAAAAAATCATTCAGGTCTTTATGCATCACTAATTTCTCATAAACTAAAATTTAAAATTAATGAGATATCAACTACTAGTAATAATGGTAAAACAATCATTTCATACAGGTTCTGTTAAAAAAACGATCAAAATAAAGACATCACAAAATAAAGTCTGGAATAAAATCAGCAACATTGCAGGATTGCCCACATGGGTTGTGGATGTTAAAAAAACTGTTTTTCTCTCTAAAAATAAAAGAGGAATAGGTGCTGTCAGATTAATCACTTTTACAGATGGAAATGAGATTGAAGAGCATGTAATTGCTTGGAAAAATAAAGAATTTTTCACCTACATTGCTACTGAAGGTCTACCATTAAGGGCATATGTGGCCACTATTTCAATAAAGAAAAAATCAAAATATTTGACTGAACTAACATGGCAATCTTATCTTAACAGTAAGAAAATGTCTGAAAAACAATTTTTGGAATTTCTTGTATTTATGGGGACATTTTATGAAGCATCTCTAGAAAATCTGAAAATAATACTTGAAAAATAACTCCAAAAATTTAGATCAAAATGTAAATACGGTAAATTTTAAAAAAAAATATGAGTGACATGAGATTTGTCATTATTGGAATAGTGCTAGTATTTGTAGGGTTTTTGACTTTAGGAGTTTTTGGCAGTCAATTCCAAGCAGCTACAATTGAGTTAAATGAATTTGGAACATGTTATGAATATTTTGAAGATAAACCACCAATTGAAATTAATTGTTCATTTAAGGTATTTGATCAAACAGTATTCTTTGGGATAATTATTGGATTTATTGTGGCAGGAGTAATTTCATTATTCAAAGGTGTAAAAGGGAATTGGGACAATAATGTAAAGCCAGAAGATAGGGTAGGCCCCAATAGAAATCAATCAGATGAAACAGAAGACGATTAAAAAAATAAATATTTTAAATCAAATAATGAAAAATTTCTTAAATTTAATTTATTATGTAGTCATTAGAGTAGAATGTTTTTGAACTTCTTTAATTATCTGAATAATATTTTTCATTCTAAATGGTTTATGGATAATGGAATTTGCACCTAAAATTTGTAATTCTTCTTCTGTTGACGATGAAGTATCACCTGTAATCATAATTACCATAGTCTTTGAAGATATTTTTTTAATTTCCCTCAATGCAGAAATCCCATCTTTTATTGGCATATGAACATCCATGAATACCATTTTTGGCAAATGTTTTTTGAAAAGATGAAGCGCATCACCTCCAGTATACCCCATTCCCAAAACTCTCACCCCTTGAGATTCTAATAATTCGGACAAAATTCCAGTTACATCATAATCATCATCAATTACAATAGCTGTTTCATCTGTCAAGGTTATTACCAAATATGGAAATGAGTATTTAAAAATTTGTATTATTACCATGTTCAGTAGAGGGGGAATGTTCAAAAAACTGTAAAAAGTAAATGAATTTAAAATTAAACTAAATTTTGAATGAATGTTAGTTTTGTATAATTTGTAAAATAGAACTATTTTCTTGTTCTAATTTAGTTAATTGAGCATTTATGACTAAATTATTTTTTCTATTTTGATTTTAAAAATACATAATTCATTTTTGGTATTTAAAATATAATTAGTCACTAATTCAAAGTGATTTCTCAAGTGATTCAGTAATTACTTGTGAAAAACTAATATTTTTTGTAGACTTTAAAATCATTTTAGATTGTTTTTTTCTAAGTTTTTTCATTAGTTGATCATCCAGAATGATAGTCACTTTATTAGTCAAGGTTATTTCCATATTTGGTAATTAGTATTTAAAAATTTGTGTTATTACCATGTTCAGTAGAGGGGGAATGTTCAAAAAACTGTAAAAAGTAAATGAATTTAAAATTAAACTAAATTTTGAATGAATGTTAGTTTTGTATAATTTGTAAAATAGAACTATTTTCTTGTTCTAATTTAGTTAATTGAACATCCACTATTAAGTTATTTTTCTCTATGTTGATTTTTAGATTATTAAAAATACAAACATATTTGTTAATTTTTTTATTATCTTTCATAACATATCCTGATTGAACCAATAACCCATCATCAATTAATTGGTTAATCTTTCGATATCCTGAAGTTTGAGGAAGTTTACATTCCTTCAAAATTATTGCAATGATTTTAGAAGAATTAGACACAGTTTCCATAATTTTTTTCTTTTCAGAATCACCAAAAGCTTGTAAAATTATTTCATTTACATTTGAATCAGTGATGGTATGCCACATGTCCTTTGATTTTTTTGAATTAATTTGAAATAGATTTTTAAAGAAATTTTTTTCTAGACCATCAGTACCTTTTCCAAAAAATTCTCTTAAAACTAAATCAAGTTTATCAAATTCCTCAATTGATTGGGTTAAAGAGATACCAAATTTCTCAAAAAGTCTATCTTCAATTTTTTTAGAGGTTTTTACTCCAAGATTTTCTTTAACAATTTCATTTAGGGATTTTGCAAGTAAATGATCAAATCCAACCATGGTAATAGACAATCTTTTTAGTTAATTAAATTTGTGTTTTGGAAACAAAATAAGCCTAATTTTTTATAGTATTCCCAATTTTGGGAATTTTAATGATTTAATAAAATAGGCATGAAAATTTAGAATGAATCGTAAATAGGTCAAAAAAAACTAAATTTTAATGAAATAGTAAATTATGCAATTTTGCGTTAAATATTTCAAGGACAAATCACAAATAGAATTATGAAAAATCTAGACATTGTTCCAGATAAGATGTCAAATCCAATTAATCGCAAAGTTATAGCAGGGATTTTAGGAATAGGTTTGGGAATTTTCATTGCATTGAATCTTGCATCAGAAGAGGATGTAGGAACGACAGC
>Ga0209151_1000849_pt1 | contig 20789 bp, 24 predicted proteins | sample SaaInlV_DNA_165m_FD_184688 | JGI IMG/M metagenome (GOLD analysis project Ga0209151, IMG submission 184688) | Marine microbial communities from expanding oxygen minimum zones in the Saanich Inlet - SI075_LV_DNA_165m (SPAdes) (version 2) | ecosystem: Environmental > Aquatic > Marine > Unclassified...
TGTTGGCATTGATGAATTTTCCGGTATTGGTGTTCAATATGAAAATCGCGTCTCCGGCTTCTTCCATTAACATTCGATACATCAATCGCGAATCTTCAAGAGTTTTCTCCGTTTTCCTCTTGCCCAAGATCACACGTTCCACCAATTTTTGTGCGATCAATGAACCTTCAACATGTATAATGCGCATTTATTCCCTTAAATCATGGTTTTACAAGTTTTTAATTTCCAACATGGTTTTAAAATGTCGTCAGGGTTAAGGACTTTTTGAGCCGCTCCAAGAGCAATGGCTTCTCGTGGCATCCCGAAAACTGTGCAGCTGTTTTCGTTCTGAGCAATGGTCAGTCCACCTGCATCTGATATCGCCGCCATTCCTTTTGCGCCATCGCCCCCAATCCCAGTTAAAAAGAATGGCTACTGCCGCCGAGCCATAATGTTTCGCCACCGAAAGAAGGGAGAATAGAAGTTTTAAGAAGATCGATTTGCCCCTTGTCTCGAAAAAAATAGCTTTCGCCAGTGATTATAAAAGTAATCAACTCTTTCCACTCAATTTCAGAAGTGACACCGTTTGCCTTGAGGATTTGCTGATATTCAAAGGGATGGGAAAGTTTGAGGTATTTCATGCGAACAGAAATTTCCTGAGCCAATTCATTCTCACTTTCATCCTTAACCTGAATACCCGTTTTTGTAGATATCAAGTCCTTGATCGTCTGAAATACTTTCTCGTCCATAGTGGTCTCAATTTCCCATTTGGTTTCCTTTTCAAAGCTAAAAGCAATAGACATGCCAAGCCAAAACAGAAATGAAAACCTGATTGTTTTATATGAAGTTACAAGGGGGTCAGAAGGAAGGGAGAAGTTTAGATGGACGAGTTTTCGTGGGAAAGAAGGACGGAAAACGGTTTCTCGTAGATACTCAGGAAACCTTTAGCTGGTGACAAGGTAAAAAAGCTGCTAAGAAAAAGTCATGAAAAATCTTTTCGCCTTAAACCGTACTTTTTCATTTTGTCGCGGAGGGTTTGGCGGGGAATTTGGAGGGTTTCAAGAATATTTTTAATAGTACCTTTATTGCATTCCAACTCTTTCTTAATAAGTTCTTTTTCAAAATCAAACATTTTTTGCGCATAGGTCCCGACCTTTTCTCCAGATAGACTTGATGGGAAGGAAGCTTCGGAAACTGAGTTGGTAATGGACCAATCAAAGTCCAGACCCAAAATAAATTTTTCTGTTTCGTTTTTCAGTTCCCGTATATTCCCTTCCCAGGCTTGGCTTAAAAGACCCTCAATTACCTCTTTAGCGATTTGAGGAACAGATCGATTATGGCGATGACAAGATTGTTCTACGAAATGATGGAATAGAAAGGGGATGTCTTCTTTTCGCTCCCTAAGGGGTGGAAGGAAAATTTGGACTACGTTCAAGCGATAATAAAGATCTTCTCTGAATTCATTACGGGCACTGGCTTTTCGCAAATCTATTTTAGTGGCAGCAAGTATCCGGATATCTAGAGGAATCGTCTTGTTTGAACCCATTCGTTCGATTTCCCTTTCCTGCAACACCCGGAGCAGCTTAACTTGTAAATGCAGGGGCATGCTTTCTATTTCGTCCAGAAAAACCGTTCCGCCATTTGCAAATTCGAACTTGCCGATTCGCCGTTGACTTGCCCCTGTAAACGATCCCGCCTCGTGACCAAACAGTTCACTTTCGATGATGGTTTCTGGAAGAGCGCCGCAGTTTATTGCCACAAAGGGTTTTTCTTTTCTATCGCTCTGTTGATGCAAACATTTTGCGACCAGGTCTTTCCCGGTTCCTGTTTCACCTAGAATCAGGACATCGGCATGAGAAGCGGCAACATTTCTAATTACCTGACGAAGGCGCCCAATCGCAGGAGATTTTCCAATAATTAGAGTTTTCGATTCCTCATATGCAACGATTTCAGTACGAAGTTTTCTTACTTCCATCACATACTGCCGTTTTTCCAAAGCACGTTTAACAACTTCCTGAAGCGATTCCGTTTCAAACGGTTTCTCGATAAAATCATAAGCACCGTTTCTTATTGCTTGCACCGCCATGCTGATATTCCCTTTTCCCGTGACAAGAACAACTGGTAACTCAGGATCCATCTCCTGTACTTTTTTCATAAGCGTTAATCCATCCATTTCAGGCATCATGATATCTGTGACTAGAATTCCCGGCCATTCTGGGGTAAGGCTTGAAAGAGCTTTCTTGGCAGAGTCATAAATGTCAACCTCACAGCCTATGTTATGGAGATTTCTTTTATATCCTAGGGCAACATTCTTTTCATCATCTACAACGATCACTTTTCCTTGAATTTTCGACATGAAAATCAGCACCTTAAAAATGGAAACTTTGTCAAGCAAACAGGAAAGACTTATCGACTAACTAGCACAAACCGGTTCAGCCATGCAAATGGTGTCATGGGCAAATACAAAAACAATAATACCCTAATTATTAGCATGTTAGTAGAGGTTAAATGCTGATCAATTGCGGAAAGTATCAAGCGGAGAGGATTTTTTTGTCAAAAATAAGTTGAAAAACTTGACTTAAAAAAGGGGAGGTAACATCTGTTTTTATTTCAGTCAATTAGAAGGTTCTTTTAACTCCATAATTTCCATCACGGTTGCCATGTTCATTCAAAAGAAATATGATTAGCGATTGCTCCTGTTCGAGACACATAGCATCTACCATTAAGCCTAGCACCCTCTTCTATATTTATGACAGGAGAATGTACATCGCCTGTGATCGAGCCTTTAGAATGTACTTCTAGTTTTTGCAAGGCCATCGCATTACCGTTTATCCTGCCTTTGCAAACGATAAAGCCAGCTATAATGTTCCCTTCAACAACTCCAGTTTCACTGACAATCAGGATATCACTGTTTATCTGGCCTTCAAAATTTTGATCAACATGTAAAGTTCCCGTGACTGTCAAATCACCCTTGAATGTAGCTCCCTTACCCAGAAAGCTTCCTACAAGTTGCTTTTTAATTAAAAACATTTACCTTCTCTTTTTTTAAGATTTTTTTTGAGATAGAGGATTCTAAGAATCCTAGCCTAGTTAAGTGAAGCCAAAGTAAGCAAAAAAGATTTTCTTTATTGCAAATGAAGCCGCATCTCTAAAATCAGCACTGGATTTTATAAGACTCAATAAATAAAAGGGGACGTTAAAAAAAGGTGCGTTTGTGAATTCAATTAAAAAAGCTAGCTATTCCAACTCAAAACTACTGTCTTCCTCACATCCATAGCGGATAGAAGCAAGAAAAGAGCCAAAGAGAAGATCAATATAAACAACCTAATTAAGGCAAGAAGATTTATTGAAATGGCAAAAGTGGGTAGCAAAATGCACGAAAAATCGTCTGGCTGAGTAAAAATCCGTGAATTTATGACGATCCGCATTATCCCGACCCAAGCATACCTATTGTTATGTTTTGCATATGGACATATTCAGGCTATATGGCGTGATTCTTGCTTTCTCATTTTATTATTTAGGGTACCGCTTCCTTTGTGGTGCTATTTAATTTTCACTTTGCTATGAATGAGTTGTCATATCGTAATAATATTTCAGGGATACGAATTTTAATATCATGGTGAGAAAATATAAAGGCCTCGAAAAAGCAGCAATTCTATTAATGAACCCTGGGGGAGGAAACGGCGGCATTGGTTTTAGCTAAAATGAATGAACGCGAAATCCAGACCTTGGGGAATTATATGTCTGCCCTCGGAGATGTTGATGAAGAGGTCATGGATTCCGTAAAAAAAGAATTTTATGAATTGATAGAAATGGGCGGTGGCGGTTTGGGTGTTGGCGGCGTTGATTTTCTCAAAACCGCATTGTTGCAAACTATGGACCCTGCCAAGGTAACCGAAATTTTGAACAATATTACAACTCCCGGTGAAGAAATGGGCGGTGGCTTGGAGACCATTCGTTCGCTAGAGCCGAAAGTTATTTCTTCATTTCTTATTAGCGAACATCCGCAAACAGCGGCAATTATTTTGGCACATCTTGATCCATCTGTGGCAAGTTTGACCATCCGTGAGCTTCCGGAAGATCAACGGGTCGAGACCGTTCATTGGCTCGCGACTCTTGAAAGAGTGGGCCCCTCAGTTATTCGCGCTCTTGATGAATTACTACAGGCGGAGTTTGTGGCTTCCGGTTCTGTTTCTGGTAATAAACTAGGGGGGATAGAGGTTGCTGCGGCTGTTATGGGTTCACTGGATCGTACGACTGAAACAACTATCCTTACTTCCATGGATGAAATGGACCCCGACTTGGCACAAGAAATCCGCAACCTGCGATTTACCTTTGAAGATTTACTTAAGATTGATGATAATGGAATTCAGATGATTATGAAGGAAATCAATCAGGAAGATCTTTTGGTTGCCCTGAAAACCGCTACTGATGATCTTAAGGAAAAATTGTTCAGCAACATGTCTGAACGTGCAGGGTTGATGCTCAAAGAGGACCTGGAATCTTTAGGGCCGACAAAAATTAGTTACGTAGAAAAAGCTCAGAAAAAAATTATTGCACTTTATAAGAAACTGGAAGAAGACGGTAAGTTTATTATAGGTGGCAGTGACGATATGGTTTGACCCGAGAGGCTTGAAAACTATATCTGCGATCCAGTTTCTTCAGCAAACGAGATCAATGGACAATTTTTTTCAAAGTTTGCATAAATTTCCGAATGCGTATCCTAAAGCGAAAATCCTAAATCTCATTTGATGGTGGCAATTTGGTGACACTGTGATGACACCAAATTGCCGTTGCGGGGATGTGTGAAAGGTGATGCTCCGCAACTAATTGCCTTTATTGTGTACAAGCATTGATACGCCCCTGATTTTCTAGATACCTTGCAGTTTCACATTTTGCTGTCGTTCAAAGTCGTATGAATTTGACAACAGGTGTCATATATGGCGCGATTAATCATGTCACGACCCCAAAAGAAAATCATTGCTCATTTTTATAAAACCTTGAATGGCACCGAGCCTGTAAGGAATTGGTTATTGAAGCTGAGTATTGAAGATCGAAAAACAGTTGGCAAAGATATCCAGAAAGTAGAGTTTGGCTGGCCGATTGGAATGCCCTATAGCAAACCGTTGGGGCGCGGACTTTTTGAAGTTCGGAGTGATATATCAGATAGGCGTATTGCGCGTGTTATTTTTATTATCCAGAATAATGAAATGGTTCTGCTTCCTAGCTTTGTGAAAAAACCACAGAAGACCTCAAAAGCAGATTTAGACCTTGCCGTGAACCGAAAGAAGGAGGTAGAACAATGAGCAAAAAAAATAAAACCTCTCATGTTGGATCATCCTTAGATGGTTTTCTTGATGAGCAGGGGATGCTTGAGGAATGTGAGCATCAAGCTCTTAAAGAAATCCTTGCCGATCAAGTGCGGCAAGCGATGAAGGAAAACCATATATCCAAAACAGCTATGGCAGAACGAATGAAAACCAGCAGGCGTCAATTGGATCGGTTGCTAGATTCACAAGTTCCCAATATCACCTTGGCAACCATGTCTAAAGCCGCACGAGCCGTTGGTCGAGAACTTCATATATCGTTGGTTTGACATGGGAATCCTTGATCAAACTAATTTTTCTGTCCGACCCAAACAACCTCGCCGACTATTTTGAGTGCATCTGTTTTTTGGATTATGAGTGGTTCGTATTTAGGATTGTCACTTTTTATTTTTATCTGCCCGTTCCATAAATCCTGAATTCTTTTTACTATCAGTTCATCGTCTCGATTGATTACATAAATGGAATCGTTTTTTATCTCGTTAACTTTTGTGTTTACGAGAAGCAATGCACCTGCATTAAAAGTTGGATTCATCGAGTCGCCAACGGCTTGAATCAGTACGATATGATTGGGGTCGATCCCTAATTCCTGCCTTATCCAATTTTCTTGAAAAGCTAAATGACTTACTATTTGTTCGCTATGGATTAGTGAACCCTGTCCCGCCGAAACCTGGACATCATATTTTGGAACAAATACATACCCTTCTTGGTCACTGGATTCCTCTTGCTCAGTAGGGATTGAGCCGCTTCTTATTGGCCTTATTTTTGGTTGTGCCGCTGAGGATCGGTTCGTTAGAATTTCGTTTATATCCATATCTTCACGCAAACAATACGTTACTATTTCTTGGTAGGGGAATTTGTTCCTTCTTTGTCTGTTGAAAATAGAATTCCGCGTTGTACCAAGCAATTCATATACCTGTTCTTTAGTTTTAATTCCCTTCATTTTTTTAATCTTTTCAATCACTTCCGATATTGTATTCACTTTATTCCTATTTTTATTGACAAATAGTAACGTTACGCTTATATTGTTGATACAATTGTACACTTTATCGGTACTGGAACGCAAAAATTTGTTTTCAAATTGGGCTGGCAATGTATTTATGGCCTTTTTGTTTTCTTCCTGTATTGCAATGAGGCGTTGCTGAAATTCCCCTCGGAGCCGCCTGCCTTCACCCAAATGAGGGTAGGAGGTGGAGAGGGGAATTTCATAATTCCTCTTGGTGAGCCTGTTTTATGAATTTTATAGATTTAGATAGTTTAGTTGAGAGCTGGCCGATTGAGTGACGACGACGCGCCACTGCACGGAGGGAGGAGCGAAAGAGGCCAGCGGGGGTTTACCCCCCCCGAGTAACACCACCCCTAAAGTGTAATTAGGGAATTTATTATTAATTTTTATTTTTTGGTTTTAAACAATGTTTTCAAGTAATTATCAGGTTGTATTTCAAGGATTGGACACTCTGCATATCGTTTACATTGGCTATTTTGACTCCGATTGGTGGGAATCATCGGAATTAAAGGTAAAGAAGAGAAAGGCACAAGAGAGAAAAGAAGTCCCTTATGTAAAGATTGGTTCCGCTCTGTGGGAAGTATCCCCCAAAGGTAATAAGGAATATGTCTATTGTTTGATGCGGAATGGTTGGAGGGTTTATGTTCAAAGTACCCGTGGAACAAAGCCCATATACAACCAGTTAAAAATTGAAATTCCATCTTCCAGACTTCGCTTGGGACTTGAAGACTTGGATAAGGAGTTTCGGGCTATCGCTTTTTGTGTTCTTTCCCTTGGAGGCGAGAGGGTTCAAAGGGTGGATATCACCGCAGATATTTCCGGGTTCCCTATGAATGATCTCAATGAATATCATTTCTATGGATTTCCTACAAAGATGAAATCCATTAACAGCGATCTAATGTTGGAGAAGTTTTATTCATTGGGAAAAGAATCAGACCTAGAAACTGTTGTGGTTGGTAAAAATCCTCAACTACGGATTTATGACAAAAAGAAATTATCTATTCAACAAGACCCTGATTGGTTTGAGTGTTGGTACGGAAAAAGCTATGAGGAAGTTCTGGGTTCGCATGACGGGGATATAAATCAGGTTCCTGAAATAACACGTTTTGAATTTCAACTTCGAGCTTACACCCTCAGAGAATTCCAGATTAATTCTTATAACGATCTGGTGGAAAAGATTCAGGGGTTATGGAATTACATGGGGAATAAATGGCTGGAGTTAAAAATTGATGATCCCAGCATAAAAGTTAAGCGCAAGCTTCCTGTTGCTCCTATCTGGACATTCATGAGAGCACTTAAATTTAATGGCAACTTGAAATTAAAACGGGTCAAACCTTTTGGCCATGATAGTTCCAAAAACTTTGAGCAGATCATGGGTCATTTCTCTTCCTTTCTTGCTAAAGAAAAAATCCCTTTTACGGGAAGTAATGAAGAGCATTTCAAAAAGGAGTTGTTGTGGATTTTTGAAACATTTTTTCTTAATTCAGAAAAATGGGATTGGATAAAATTTGTTTCAGCATTTCGCCAAAAGAAAAATCAGTACAGCGGTATTTAACGGGTTAGTTTTAATAATTTAAGGAGGGCACATGAGCAATGAAAATAATTCTTCATGGGAAAGAACGAAAAAAATTAACAAGTTAAAAAAAGCAATTGAACGATCAAAGAATAAATGTCTATCGAATGACAACGTTTTTAAATGGATCGCCCTTGCTGAATCGTTGGGATATTTCTTACTTGTGGATCAGTGCGATGAACTTCACTCGGTAGAAAGATTTAGAAATTTTCGAGTAGCACAAGTAGTGGAGCTATAGGGTTGACATGAAAGATACATTCCTAACAGTTAAAGAGCTTTCAACATATCTGAACGTCAAGGGAAAGACTATTTATTCATGGGTGAGTAAGAGTGTTATTCCTTTTTACCGAATACAAGGCGTTTTGAGGTTTAAAAAGAACGAGATTGATATTTGGTTAAAGCATAAATGCAAAGATGTTGAGGGTGCATTCGGCCTCTGATATGATTCTCCTTGCAGATAAGAAGAAACCAGACTTGATATCAACTTCCAGAAAGGAGGTTGTTAATGGCCCTTTATAGGCAAAATGAAGGTAAAGTCTGGTGGATGAGTTATTCGTTTCAAGGACGGCAAATTCGCAAGTCTACGGGAACGACCAATAAAAAGGTTGCTGAATCAATCTTTTACAAAGTCAAAACCCAGATTGCTGAAGGAGCTTACCTTGAGAACATCCAGGGTAAGAGCAAAACCTTGAGCGAAATGTTTTCGAGATATCTTGAGGAAGTGACTCCCAATAAGAATCCGGTTACCCAAAAAGACGAGAAGCGATTTGCTAGATGCTTTCTCGAATTTGTTGGAGATCGAAAACTTATGGAAGTCAGTTCCGATCTTTTATTTCGATACGTGACTCACAGAAGAAAAAAAGTAGTACCCGGAACCATCAATCGTGAACTGGCGTTTTTATCGTCCACGTTCAATCAGGCAATTAAAGTCTGGGGATGGTGTCAGAATAATCCTGTATCCCGTATCAAAAGGGAAAAGGAGCATAAGCGGGTAAAGTATTTTCCTGATAATGAGTTTGCGGAAATATTCAACCGCCTTGTGGATTGGGTTCGCCCTATTGTTCTTTTGGGGAAAAACTCTGGATTGAGGCTTTCCAATCTGACGCATTTGCAATGGTCAGAAGTTTCTCTCAAAAAGCGGTTGATCGTACTGGATGCCAAAAAGATGAAAAATTCCTATTCTTTAGGCCTTCCATTAAATCAACAAGCCCTTGAGGTGCTTATTGAACGGAACAAACACCGAGAACTTCATATTCCTTATGTTTTCTTCAACCGGGATAGCAAACCGTATACCAAGTGGGGAGTTTATCGGGCTTTCAAAAGGGCCTGTATTGAAGTGGGATATCCTGACTATAGGTTTCATGATTTACGTCATGATTTCTGTTCAAAGCTGGTTCAGGCGGGTGTGGATTTATACACCGTGAAAGAACTAGCGGGGCATAAAGATATCACCACCACCCAACGGTATGCTCATTTGAATCCAGAAAGGTTAAAACAGGCCGTGTCGGTTCTCGATTATCATGATTTTATCATAGTTGATAAAAAAGGGCCTGTCTCAGATGAGACAAACCCTTGATAATGTGGTGCCCCCGAGGCGATTCGAACGCCTGACCTACGGATTAGGAATCCGTTGCTCTATCCTGCTGAGCTACGGGGGCTTATCTTTTGAATTTAACAGATTAACTGATATTCAGGCAAATGCTTTTCGTTGGTAACTACCATTTTTCACAAACTAGTTACAACCAACGGGGGTATTCACACAATAATTTAAACCAAGAGGAGTTTATCAAAATTCTTACTGAGGGACCAAAAAATAGAATCCATTTATCTCCAAAACGGTATTCGAAACATTTTTCACCGCAATATTCCCAGGCTAAAATTGTTAAAAATGCAAAGGTGCTCGCACTCAGGATCACGGTAAGAGCACCCCCGTTTCCCGGCAGGCCTTCCGAAAAAGCCTGCATGGTCACTGCCTCTCCTGTTTCTCTGGCTGTCAAGTGAGAAAGGGAATAATATCTGATACAATATTATCTTAAATATAAGGACAGCTTATTAGGATATGGAGGTGCAAAAATGGAACAACGCAGAGAACGTGACAGAAGACATAAGGATAGAAGGGTGATGGATATTTCCGTTCAGATATGCACCCGCCGAGGAAGCAGGAGAAACAGAGAGCGGAGAGATTAATAAGTCAGAGGAATAAATTCATCTAAATATGCCTTTTCTATTAGAAGACGGGAGTCGAAACCTCGACTATTTTCACAGCGGAACGTGAGGCAGGCAGTTCCACTCAGCTAGAAAGTTTATTAGCCCAGAGAAATGATGGGTTGGTCCATGAAGTAAGGGAGCCCACTGGGATACAAACCATCAATGCTGGTGCCCACCTGCGCCATGCACGTGGCCGTGTTGCAGTTCTTCAGCTGTGGCAGGCCGAACTTCTGACACTTCCACAGAAAAATGTAATGTTTTTCCGGCAAGCGGGTGGTTTCCATCGAGCATCACCTCATCGCCCTCAATGGCCTGAACGGTGAAAGGAATCTCCCCGCCATCTTCCATTTTGGAGGAAAACTGCATGCCCGGTTCGATTTTCGCATCGGCGGGAAATTTGTCGCGACTCACTTTTATTCTGAGCTGGGGTTGTACTTCGCCATAACCCTCCTCCGGTGCCACAGTCACTTCCTTCTTGTCTCCAGTGGCAAGCCCCTCCAGAACATTTTCGAGCCCAGGCACAATTTGACCATGCCCGTGCATGTAGGCCAACGGATTAGCGGCATCGGAGCGGTCCAGTTCCTCGCCGTTTTCGTTTTTCAGGGTGTAGCTCAAACTGACCACAGAGTCTTTCTTAATCATGTCATGTCCTTTTATATATTGAGATGGAAAAATTCAGCTTAATTTTAAATTTTTATGGGGGAAAATTGTACCACGGGCAGGCTGACAGGTCATCTTAAAATAGGAGTCTCTATTATTCGCCAGTTCCCTCTAGTGAAGCGCAAAGATCCCATTAACGGTCTTGCAGACCAGGGAAAGGTCAAGAGGTTTTGTAAGGTAGGAGTGAAATCCCATATCAAGAGCTTTATCAATATCTGACTGGGTTGCGCCGGCACTCAACGCTATTACCGGAATGTGCTTGAACCTGTCATCTTTTGAGAGATGCATGAATATTTCAAAGCCAGTCATTCCCGGCAAATGAATATCCAGCAGTATCAAGTCATAAGAATGACTGTCTAGAAGCTTAAACCCTGCAATGGCTTCGCCAGCTGTGTGAAGTTCAATATTTTCGAATTGATCAAACAGGCGGTTGATCAATGCCACGTTGGCAGGGTTATCCTCAATATAGAGTAGTTTCATTTTCCTGTTATCAGGAGTCTCAATTTTCAAGCCGCCATCAGACTCTGACTCTAAGGCAGGACTCATCAGCTCTTGGACAGGCGCAGGAATCGTAGAAAACTCAATATAAAATTCACTGCCCACATTGACCTTGCTTTCCACTCCTACTTTCCCACCCATCGCTTCGGTCAGCTGTTTGGCTATGGCAAGTCCTATGCCGGTTCCTTCTATTTCTGTTTGCTCAGCATCTAATCTGTCAAAAGGAGTGAACAAGCGGGAGACCTGATCTTCCGCGATGCCCTGCCCCTGGTCTTTAATTGAAATCCGCACGGTATTCTCGGGAAATTTCTGCAGGACTAATTGGGTGACTCCTCCCGACTTATTATATTTAATACCATTGGATAGCAGGTTCAACAGAACCTGTTTCAACCGGGTCCTGTCCGAATTGATGTAGACCGGGTCCAAATCATTTTGCTGGTTATATATCAGGGAAACAGCATACTGCTCACCTAACGACTTGCATTGGGAATAAATCTCATCCAGCAGAGAGTTGACATTGATGGGCTCCAGTGAGAATGACATGGTTCCCGATTCAATGCGGGACAGGTCCAGCACTTCATTAATCAGTGCCAGTAAATGCTCACCAGAAGTTTGAATTTGCTGGATATTGCCCAACCGCTTGTCATCACCGCCATTGTCATTCCTTTCGCCCTTCATTATTTCGAGCTGGGCAAAACCCAGGATGGCATTGAGAGGAGTACGCAGTTCGTGACTCATTTTGGATAAAAATTCCGACTTGGCCTGATTGGCTTTTTGCGCTTCCTCTTTGGCCTCTAATAATTTTCGCTCCGCTTCTTTTTCTTCGGTCACATCCTGTGTGATGGCGAAAAATATGCCTCCCGAACCTTCCGCAACAAATTCCAGACTAACCTGCGCAGGATAAACCGATCCATCTTTTCGTTTATGAACCGTTTGAAAGGCTGTGCCTGTTGTTTCCCTACTGAGAAGCGGTTTGATCAGGCGATCAAAATCTTCCTGCAAAAACTCCGGTTTGAGATCCAGGGGAGTCATTTGCCTCAGTTCCTCCATGCTGTAACCCAGGTTTATCTGCGCCGCCCGGTTGACTTCTATAAACTTAAGTGTCTTGGCATCAAAGCTGAAAATTTCGCTCAAGCTACTGTCAAACACCTTGCCCAACCTGCTAATTTTCAATTCAGCTACTTTACGATCTTCAATATTCCTGCAGAGGCCGATGAATGTCTGGGTATAATTACCCTCCCTATCCGCTGTACCCACACTACTGACAGCAAGCTCCATAGCGAATGTGGTGCCATCTTTTCTCAAACCCGTTACTTCCCGGCCAATGCCAATAATCTTCGCATGGCCCGTTCTCAGGTAATTTTTTAAATAGTCATCGTGCGCACTGTGATCAGGGTCAGGCATGAGGCACGACACGTTTTCACCAAGCACCTCGGTTTTGTTGTATAAAAACAGCCGCTCTGCCGCCGGGTTAAAGGTTTTAATGATACCAGTTTCAGAAATGGTGATCAGGCCATCCACCACGTTATCCGTGATATTACGATTTTGCTGTTCACTTTCAGCCAGTGCATTGGTTCGTTCTTTAACCGTTCTATCCATCTCTTTTAGCGACTGGGCCAGAAACCCGACCTCACCACTTGCTTCGATGGGGAAATCCACATTCTCCACACCGCTGGCAAGATCATCGGTAGCCTTCAACAATCGGGTGAGGGGCTCTGTCAGATAACCTGTAATTAAATTCACTAAAACCAAAGCAATCAGGACCACCACCACAAGTAATAAAACAAACTTATAAAGGGTCTTGATAGCTCCGGCTAAAAGAACATCGTAGTTTTCTGACATCGCCACACCGAGAAAATGGTCCGGGTCGATCGGGTCGTATTCCAGCCTGGTAAAATGGGTGGCTCGGGGCTTTAAGGAATCAAACGAATACACCGTTTTTTCTAAAATGGGGTCTTCAGGATTGAAAAAGATTTGGGTTTCGGGAAATTCATCCTGAACTTTCCATTCCTGCCCTAAATCAAAAGCAAAGGTCTTTTTACGGTTGGGATGAAAGAGGAAGTACCCATTATGGTCGGTCAGATACAAGTTGGCCCGGGTCGAAAGGGACTCGGAAAAAAGCTGGGTAGCATCAAGATTGACTATGATGATTCCAAAGACATTGGCTTTTTCATCGTAAACAGGGGTAGCGGCCCTGAGCACGGGAGTGTGCGGCAAGGAAACCTTGCCATGTTCCCGGTTCAAAGAAAAGGTAGAGAGATAAACCTGACCCTTATTTAAATTTATTGTCTCTTTAAAATAAGAACGTTGCCCCTTGGACTGCAGGTTTTTCTCGTGAGTTATATTGATCGATTTTCTGACTTTATCAACCCGGACGATTTCTTTACCCTCTTCATCCACTCCAATAAATCGCAAAGATACATAACTGGGTTTGGAGTGCAAAAAGTCATCGAATATATGGGTCAGACGTTTTTTCCACTCTTTTGATGTAGAGTTATCCGCCGGATCGATTCCATTATTTTCCCCTGCTCTGATAATTCCCTGAACAGGTGGAGTTTTAGATAATAATATTACATTCTCCTCCAATGACTGCAACTGGCTCAGGAACTTACTGTTGTATAAGTGAACATCTTCTTTCAGGTCCTGCAGTTCGTTCTCCACCAACAACTGCTTTGCCTGATAGAAAAAAATAACACCCAGCAACAAAGAACTGGCAATAACAATAGCAGAGTTCAAAACCAGAAATTTTTTACCAATTCCAACTTTAACCTGTTGCATTAGAACAACCTGAGAAAAATTTTAAACGATAAAGAATCGTCATCTCTTTAAATAGTATAAGTGTTAAAAATTCTGATTTGTTAAGGGCTTGTTACAGTTTCGCCACATCTTGCCGACTTCTTATGTGGGGAGGGTTAATCCGAATGTTTTTCCCTGACCGCAAGAACCTCAGGAAGGATCTCTTTAAATTCTGCAACAAGCTTTGGTTCAAACAGCGACCCGCTCTTATCCTCCAGCTCCGCAATGGCATCTTCCACCGACCAGGCCTTTTTATAGGGCCGCTCGGAAGTCAAAGCATCGAACACATCACAGATGGTAACGATTCGGGTTTCAATGGCAATTTCCTCGCCTTTCAAACCATTGGGATAACCGGAACCGTCAAACCGTTCATGATGCTGGAGGGCAACCTTTTGAGCCAACTTCAACAACTCAGAGCTGTCCTCTGACAATATCTCTCCGCCTATGGTGACATGTGTTTTCATAACCGCCCATTCATCATGGTCGAGCTTGTCAGGCTTCAACAGAACTTTATCAGGGATGCCGATCTTGCCGATGTCATGCATGGGAGCCGCATTGAGGATCAAGTCGCAATGCGACTCATCCAACCCAATCTTTTTAGCGAGCAGGGCTGAGTACTGGCTCATACGAATAACATGATTGCCCGTCTCGTTATCCTTGTATTCCGCCGCGCGGCCCAGCCGCTGAATCACTGACAACCGGGTACTATGCAGTTCTTCTGTGCGCGCTTGAACCTTTTGTTCAAGCATTTCATTCTGGCCTCGCAACGCCTTTTGCAGTAAATAAACTTCCAGCGAGTTTCTCACTCGACTCAACAATTCATGGATGTTAAAGGGCTTGCCCATAAAATCTCTGGCCCCTCTTTCAAACGCGCGCAAACAAATCACATTATCGCTTTGGGCGGTGAGGACCAGTATGGGGGGCATTGAGTCACCCTTGCCCACTGACTGTAGTTGTTTCATAACTTGAAAACCATCCAGGTGAGGCATTCTCAAGTCGAGCAGGACCAAGCTTGGGTTGAATTTCTCAAACAGGGGAAGAGCTTCTCTTGAATCGGTGGTGGATTCTATATTTTCATAGCCATCATGCTCCAGACTCTGCCGCAATAACTCGACATTCTTTGGTTCATCATCAACGATCAGTATGCATGCACCTTTAATATTTATATCCATTACAGTAAAAAATCCCTAAAAAGTTTGTCCGCTAAAGGTGGGGAGCCCTTAATTAAGACCTGCAACTCATAACCATAGCAAATTAGATGCCGTGAATGAATATAAGTTTCCAGTTTGAAATTCCAGCAATCAGGGTTCCGCCTTAATATATGTAATCAAATCCTTTATATGATTTTTTCCATAGTGGAAATGACAAAAAACCAATGAAGGTTGAGAGCCCGGGCACCCGATCAAACGTAGCAGAAATTATACAGAACAACGAAGTCAGTAAAAAATATTTTCAAGTATCGAAACTACCAGCTATTGCTGATAACTCTTACATGCCACCCAAAATTACATTCATTTCAATGGTATAATAAAACCTTTCACCCTACTATTCCTCGTATAAAATTTTATGAGCTTACCATTTGAAAGCGCAAAGATTTTAATCGTTGACGATGAAATAAGGAACGTCAAGCTCGTGCACCAAGTGTTGGAACAAGCTGGGTATTCCAATCTGCATACCACCACAGATCCGCGTGAAGTTTGCCACCTGTATAAAAAAATCTGCCCGGATTTGATCCTGCTTGATATCAGGATGCCGCATATGGATGGCTTCGAGGTCATGAAGCAACTTGAAGAAATTAAAGAGGGCCCCTACCTTCCCATCCTGATTTTAACCGCTGAAACAGATGACCGGACTCGATTGCAAGCTCTGGACAGTGGCGGAAAAGATTTCATGGAAAAACCCATCAAGGTTCCTGAGCTACTGCTTCGAGTTAAAAATATGCTGGAGGTCCAGCTTCTGCATAAACAGATTCGCGAGCAGAATTTAAGGCTTGAGGCGGCTGTTAGCGAGCGAACAAAAGAATTACAAAATGTTAATGAGGAACTGGTCGCGTTTAATTTCACCGCATCGCATGACTTTCAAGAGCCCTTGAGAAAAATAATCACCTTTGGGGAACGTCTTCAAATTGAAATGGATGACGACCTGAGTGACAAGGGAAAATACTATATCGAAAGAATGCAGGTATCGGCGATGAGGCTACATACCTTGATCGTTGATCTGCTTGAGTACTCTAAAATGGAACATCGCGGGTCCTACACAACTGAATTGGATTTGAAGAATGTTATTGCGGAGGTAATTAGTGATCTGGAGCTTCCGATAAAAGAAGCTAATGGAACCGTAAATGTAGGGCAAATGCCGACTATCGAGGGGAGTGGCCCGAAGATGAGGCGGTTATTCCAAAATCTAATCTCAAATGGCTTGAAATACTGCAAAGCCGATGAACCACCCGTAGTTTCCATTGACAGTTTCGACACTGGCAACGGGACCTGGGAAATATCCGTTGAGGACAATGGCATCGGTTTTGATGAAAAATATTCGGGTTTGATCTTCAAACCCTTCAAACGGTTACATGAGAAGAATCGATATGAAGGAACCGGAATGGGATTATTTATTTGCGAGAAAATCACATCCCAACATAGCGGAAATATTTCTGTAACGAGCAAAGTCAATAAGGGCACAAAGTTTATGGTCACATTACCAAAAAAACAATCCAATTAAGAAACGAACCTTGACAACCTTATGGGCGCAAAACAAATCAGTGAGCATTTGGACACCCTGGTTTTCTTCAGCGATTTCACCGCTGAGGAAAAAGCCGAGGTCATCAGTTTCACATTAAACTTTGTTTCATTTCGTGAAGGCGATTTGATCGTTCAGCAGGATTCCAACGACCCCTCGTTATATATTATTCTTGATGGTGAGGTGGAATTGAGGAAGAACGAGCAACCAGATGTAATCATCTCCACCCTCTCAACCGGCTCTATATTTGGAACGATCCCGGCACTACGCACCAGCCCACGCAATAAAAACGTCATTGCCGTAAAAAAAAGCCTGATCCTGCGGCTCGACCGACCCATGCTGGACGAGCTCAACCCGGCTGTCATTAATAAGTTCGATGTTGAGTTTATAAAGGTGCTGTTCCGCCGGGTGGCGGAAATGAATGTCAAGGTCGCCCATGAACGGGGCGAGATAGGGGGAATCGCCAATGCCTATGGAAAAATCAAGGATACGCTAGATAAAATACCCTCCCTTCCAGAAGAAACCCGCATCACTTCCAATCTCATATATGAGCGGCTAAAAAACATTCAGGGCCCGACTGAATGACAGGCAAGAATTTCGATTGGTATCTTGCAGGAAAAGAATCGCTTCTATTTTTTATCCGCATCCGAATTAACAGAAAAGAATTCCGCCATCAATTCACTGTTACTTTTACCTGACTTGGTTTCTTTCTTTTCCTCACCTGAGTTTTCCCGTGCAGTTTCAGAGGTGGATGCAGACGGGCTCTGGTTGTCGGTGGAAGTGTTCAAAGCGATCTCCTTCTATAAGAATATTCATTCTGTTGCTATATATTACGGCTTATAATTCCCAAACACTGTTACAAGCTTGTCACATTAATGATTTCAATAACATCCGATAGCTGATACTTGCCACTATGCAAATATTACCAACTACAGTAACTTATCGGTGGGTTCTTCCCCCTCCTCAAGCCTTTAAATAAAAAGGCCTGTAAGAGCTCAAACTTCAATGGTTTTTGCCACTCATTGCCATCTGTCATGTAATATGTTGAAAAACTGGGTTTTGACATCAGGGGATGAGAGTAATATCATAATTCCTCACAATTTAAGTTATCAGGAGATAAGTCTATGATCCGGGTTCGAGCGAGCCAGATTTTTACCCATTCCAAGGAAGATGTTGTTGCGGCTAAAAAAATGTTAGACAGTGGCACCCCATTTGAGGAGACCGTGACACGCTACAGCACCTGCCCATCCAAGGAAAATGCTGGCGATCTTGGGTGGATGCCGGAAGACAACCTGCAATCCATTATGGGGCAGGAAGTTTCCGAGGCCGATTTGGGAAAAATCATCGGCCCGGTTCATTCCCAGTACGGTTACCACATCCTGAGAATTTCTGAGATTGAAGTGGAAAAAGTTGCAGGTCCGTTCAATGCGGAACTTTCCATGCAATCAGCCAATCAGATTTTCCCGGATGTCCATAGCGTGCTGTTTAAAAAATTTCATATTGGTCTCCCGGTGACTCCCTATAAAAAAGAGGAAACCATTACCTCCCTTTGCCAGGCTCAGAAAAAAAATGTACAGGAGGTCATCAACCACCTGAACGGGGAATTTGCAGAGAAAAATATTGCCGTTATGACATGCGAAGACCTGAAACAAAGAATCGATTCCGACACCAGGCCCGTCCTGCTGGACATTCGCGAAAACTGGGAGAGAGATGTTTCCAAGATTGAAGGCTCGCACATCATCAATTCCGAAAACAATGAGCATATTCTGGGGACCTTTGAAAAGGATCGCGAAATAGTATTGATCGACTGGAAACAAGATCGCGCCCCCAGCTTTCAAAAATGGTTGAACCAAAGAGGCTTCACCCAGGTAAAATGCCTCGAAGGGGGTATAGACCTGTGGTCTGAAAAAATTGATACACGGCAAAACCGCTACGATATCGATGAAGATGATGGCTACCGCTACGAAGACATCATAGAAGAAGATCATGATGAGCACGAAGGCCATGACCACCCTTAAAGAAGTTTATCTGCAAGAGGTAAAATGAGTTCCTCTCCCCTTGTTGCAATTGAAAACCTGAGCACGTATTTTCACACCGATGAAAATATAATTAAATCGGTCCGAAATGTTGACCTGACTCTTCACAAGGGAGAAACCCTTGCATTGGTGGGAGAGTCCGGTTGTGGAAAATCAGTGACGGCTCTGAGTGCCATGCGCCTCATCCCTACCCCTCCCGGAAAATTTGAGTCGGGCCGTATTTTTTTTAAAGGCCAAGACCTGCTTCAGGCCAGCGAAGCCGAAATGCAGAGCATACGTGGTAACGAAGTCAGTATGATTTTCCAAGAACCTATGACCTCCCTCAACCCGATTTTTACCATCGGAGACCAGATCATAGAAGCCATTCGCCTACATCAGGATAAAACAGCGCCTCAAGCCAGAAGTTTGGCCTTGCAGGTTCTACAACAAGTGGCGATGCCCTCACCAGAAAGCAGAATAGATCAATACCCACATGAACTATCTGGCGGTATGAAACAACGCGTGATGATTGCTATGGCAATCGTTTGCAAACCAGCACTGCTCATAGCCGATGAGCCCACAACCGCTCTCGATGTCACCATTCAAGCGCAAATTCTTGATTTGCTTGATCAGTTACGCAAAGACACACATATGGCCATTTTGCTCATCACCCATAATCTAGGTATCGTGGCGCAATATGCAGACAAAGTGGCGGTTATGTATGCCGGCAAGGTGGTGGAAACTGCCCCCGTGGAAAAACTATTTTCAGCCCCTGCACACCCTTATACCCGGGGCTTGCTTAACTCATTGCCCAAAGATGATCCCAGCATCAAACTAGAAACCATCCCCGGTTCCGTTCCTCACCCAGCCTACCTTCCCGAAGGTTGCGCTTTTCACCCACGTTGCACGGAAAAACTAGATAAGTGCACAACGATTACACCGCCTCTAGAGCCCCTTGACTCAGAAAACTCACATCAAGCAGCCTGCTGGCTGCACGAACCCACCGTATGAAAAAACTGCTGTCCGTAAAATCATTGAAAAAGCATTTTCCTGTTTATGGAGGTCTGCTGTCTAAACAAGTGGGTCAGGTGAAAGCGGTTGATGGCGTTACGTTTGACATCCATGAGGGGGAGATTCTGGGGCTGGTAGGAGAATCGGGTTGTGGTAAAACAACCGTGGGACGAATGACCTTACGCCTAATGCCTCCCACGTCAGGAACCGTAACCTATCAGGATGCAGATATTTTCAGTTTGAACCGGAGAGAGCTGGCAAAACTTCGGCCCAAAATGCAAATCATCTTCCAAGACCCTTATAGTTCGCTGAACCCACGCTTTACCATCAAGCAAATCATCGGCGAGGCTATTTCCATACACCGCAAAATCAATGGCAAGGAGTTGCAGGAAAAGGTGGAATCACTCATGGAAAAAGTGGGTCTGTCCCCCATGTATTTGAATCGTTATCCACACGAGTTTTCTGGTGGACAACGACAACGCATAGGCATAGCCCGAGCCTTGGGGCTAGAACCTCGTTATATCGTTTGCGATGAACCCGTCTCGGCGCTCGATGTATCGATTCAGGCGCAAATAATCAATTTATTGCAAAAACTTCAGCAAGAAGAAAACCTGTCCATGCTTTTTATTTCTCACGACCTCAATGTGGTCAAGCACCTGTCTCAGCGAACAGCCGTGATGTATCTGGGAAAAATTGTGGAGACGGCGCACACCGAGCAAATCAACAATCACTCAGCTCACCCTTACACGCAAGCATTGCTGGCCTCTAAACCCTCGCTCGACCCCAAGTCGCGCAATCGCCCGCCCTCTTTATCAGGAGACGTGCCCTCCCCTCTTAATCCACCATCCGGTTGTCATTTTCACCCTCGTTGCCCTAAGGTGATGAGCCGTTGTAAAACTGAAACGCCTCAGCAGGTTCAAATCGAGGCAGGTCATTGGGTTCATTGTCACCTTTATGATGAATAAAGCGGTAGTATTATCACA
>Ga0209151_1000854_pt1 | contig 20671 bp, 16 predicted proteins | sample SaaInlV_DNA_165m_FD_184688 | JGI IMG/M metagenome (GOLD analysis project Ga0209151, IMG submission 184688) | Marine microbial communities from expanding oxygen minimum zones in the Saanich Inlet - SI075_LV_DNA_165m (SPAdes) (version 2) | ecosystem: Environmental > Aquatic > Marine > Unclassified...
TCGAAGCCTCTCGATCTCAGCGGCAGCGGCAGCGGCTTGAATGCGGGCAACTTCTTCCAATCGAAGTCTTTCTGTCTCAGCGGCTTGAATGCGTGCCTCTTCTTCCAATCGAAGTCTTTCTGTCTCAGCGGCTTGAATGCGTGCCTCTTCTTCCAATCGAAGTCTTTCTATCTCAGCGGCTTGAATGCGTACCACTTCTTCCAATCGAAGTCTTTCTATCTCAGCGGCTTGAATGCGTACCACTTCTTCCAATCGAAGTCTTTCTGTCTCAGCGGCTTGAATGCGGGCAACTTCTTCCAGGCGAAGTCTTTCTGTCTCAGCGGCTTGAATGCGTGCCTCTTCTTCCAAGCGAAGTCTCTCTATCTCAGCTTCAGCTGCAGCAGCCTCTTCTTCCAAGCGAAGTCTCTCTTTCTCAGCTTCAGCTGCAGCAGCCTCTTCTTCCAAGCGAAGTCTTTCGGTCTCAGCTGCAGCAGCCTCTTCTTCCAAGCGAAGTCTCTCTTTCTCAGCTTCAGCTGCAGCAGCCTCTTCTTCCAAGCGAAGTCTCTCTTTCTCAGCTTCAGCTGCAGCAGCCTCTTCTTCCAAGCGAATCCTCTCTATCTCAGCGGCAGCGGCCTCTTCTTCCAAGCGAAGTCTCTCTTTCTCAGCTTCAGCGGCAGCAGCCTCTTCTTCCAAGCGAAGTCTCTCTTTCTCAGCGGCAGCGGCAGCGGCCTCTTCTTCCAATCGAATCCTCTCTTTCTCAGCGGCAGCGGCAGCGGCCTCTTCTTCCAATCGAATCCTCTCTTTCTCAGCGGCAGCGGCAGCGGCCTCTTCTTCCATTCGAATCCTCTCTTTCTCAGCTGCAGCGACAATGTCAGCCTCATCTGTCTCATCTGGGGCATCGGCTTCTGCTGGTTCGGGCTCTGGTTCGGGCTCTGTTTCTGCTGGTTCGGACAACAGTTCATTCGTATTGGCGTCCATAAGTTCAGGATCTTCTTCAAGTTCTGGTTCTGGCTCAGGATCTGGTTCACCGTCAGAAATTGCAATAAATTTATCATAATTCCAAGGAGGTGCTTCAGCATTTATGCAATTGAATTGAAACTTGGCAGGATATCGAAATCCTTGTAATTCATTAAACCGTTGGTAGTTGTGTGCTAAATTAGAATTTCCACTAATATCAACATATTGAAAATAGGCATACTCATTCCTAATATAACAACTATTCGTGGGACCGACTTCATCTTTTGAACTATAAAATATGTTATAAGAAGGATCAATTACAAAATTCGCATTAATATCTGTATTATCATAATCAACCAATGGACAAGAAGAAATATCGTTACAATCATACGTTATTTTGTTCGACGTGGAAGCGTCTGCGCCTTGATATGGTACTATAACAGGGTTTGGATTGGGACCGTTTTTTTCATAATTTGTTATTGCGAATTGACCATACCATAAATCCCCAGTGTTCATTTCTAAATTGGTTTGTGGTGGGGTACTCAAATAATGACCTTTGGACACACTGAGAAGAGTATCATATGAATCTGCCCCAACCAAACACTTATTCTCAGATGATATATATACATTGCCTCTATATGTTCCCATATCTTTTCCAGTACCATCTGGGCGGCTATTTTTATGATAAACACCACCTACATTCGCACGATCCACACATTCATTATAAATGGTTTTCGCCTTTAACTTTGATATGCGATCACTGGAATTATTTTTATCAGTGGGTGTTTTAAATGTTCTATAATATGACATCTATATTATAGAATGTTAATAATTTTTTAACTATATATTTTAACTATATTTTAACTATAAACACATTCGAATAGTAATCCGATTGACCAGTCCATATTATTCAAAATAACAACACGACCATATTCATCGTAAATTGTTATGCGCATTTTTTGAATATTTACAGGACCAAAATATTCGCGCGACCGACTTAAACTGGTTGAAAAACTGTCGTCTCCACCCACACTATATACTCCATTGTCACTTATAATAGATGCTAAATTGATTCTTGCAAAAATATTATTGTTATTTATGGAATCATTGTAAATCGCTTTGAAATAATTATTCGAATTGTTGCAGTAATCATCAATTGATATATAAATATAATTGGGTCCTTTTGGAAAACATAATCCTTCGGAAGCACATGCACCTGGGTCCTTTGTTATTGGATTAACTTTCATTTCAAATGCCGCTGTTCGAAATCCCAAGTACCATCCAAGACGAAGTGGGAGAGGAGCTTCAGGATTTGGTGATCCGTCGCTATTTACATTAAATACAAAACCCCACCCAACTAAGTTATGTTCATTGCTAAATTCAGTAGTCATGGCGAATACACTTTTACAAGAACTGGTATCTACACTATAACGCAAATACTGTAGAGCTGGATGATGTGGTTTTTTTGGATCTGAACCAATGATGGCTGCTCGTAAAGCTTCGTTTATAGCGATCTCAATTGATTTTGCACCCGTGTCATTCACGAAGGTAACTTGATAATTTCCATCAGGTATTGTTATTGGAACATCGACATGTTCATCTGAGCCCAAAATATCATATCTTACAGTTATTACATTATTTCCCAATCCATGACTAAATGTATAAAAAGATAGGGGAATTTCCAGAGAAGTGAGAGACATCTTTGTTATATTGTCTATTCTCTCCGGCAAGTCTACTTGCATGTCAGATGAATTCGTTGTATAATAATTGGGACGAAATCGCGAATCTATATTTATCGTCTTTTTAATCGTCTTATATTTTATTGGATTTATTATGCCGGGTGGTGCACTCGACTGACTTGCAATCCCAGATGTAGCCGGTTGACTATATCTATCTACATTGTTAGGATTCTCAATTAAAAAATGCCCAGATACCTCCTGCATATTTTGCTTTAATTCCGAAAATTCTGTCGGTGGTTTCTTTTGCGCAGTTTTGTTTAAAGCTGATTCTAATGTAATCCCAATATTATTAATGAATTTATTTATGTCTTCTCGACTTTCAAAACTAATATTCGCATCACCCATTACCTTGTTTTGTAGTTCGGTTTTTTGCACATGAATCATATTTATCGTATAATCTGTGCGTAATGATAACAATTCCTCTAATTCACCAATTGAGTAGTTTTCTATATTTAAATCAATAGAGTCCATACGTTAATATATAATTAATACTTATTATTTTTATACTTATTATTTTATACTTTATACTTTAACAGCAATTCATATATTTGTTTCTACACAAGGAATCTTTATTTCCCGATGAACTAAATGATCTGTTTTTTTCTGAATCTGATTTTTTCACTCCCTTGCAGCTACTACCATTTTCTATAAAAGTCTCATACATATGTGAATATAAATGATGCATTATGGTTTCAATTCCCTCTATATTATAACACGAACTTTCTACATATAACAATTTCTCGGAATTCGCATAGTCAATTGCTTCATCATGTGCTATGTTTCTTGCATGTTTTAAATCTGATTTATTTCCCACTAAAATGATGGGATGTTTATGATCACATGAATTAAAACGGCGAACGTCTTTTAACCAAGTGGGTACATTATTAAAGGACTCTCTATCGGTTATATCAAACACAATAATGGCTCCACATATATCTCGATAATACGTTTGGACAATTGCATTAAACGCCTCTTGTCCAGCTGTATCCCATAGATTTAATTTTATAATAACACCATTATTCAATTGATGTCTCTTAGAGATGAAATCAACTCCGATTGTGGGTGCGCTTTCAATACAAGAATAACCTTTTGCATATGACTTGCAAAACGTGGACTTTCCCGAGCGTGAATTGCCTACTATAATTGTTCGAAATAGATAATCATGTTTATTCACTGTTGTATGATCCTTTATACTTGTATGCTCCATTGTTGTATACTCCTTTATGCTTGTCATTATACCAGTTTTGCAATTATGTAATAAAACGTTTTACTACATAATCATTCAATTTTTTATTGTTTATTGTTATTGTTAACGTACGCCTGAACAAGATTTACATCCCGTGTTTTTTAGGCGCATGTTTTTATCCATATTAAATCTATTTGATGGAGGCTCTCTCTTTGAACCAGACATTGCAATGCTATTATTTTTATTATTCAACGTCGATTGTGCATTAATCGCAGATTGGGGCTTTACCATAGGACGAGATCTATGTGCACCATTAATAAACTGCATTTTCATCATAACCATATAAATATTACGTATATTTTATATTTTAACATATACACCCTCCTGCTTTTGCATTCGTACTCGATATTCCATAATTCCTTGTTTTGTTTCCATACATGGGAACATTATCGTTGATCGATTGAGTGCGAGAAGGTCCTTTTCCCTTTAATCTCTCTAAATATCTATGATAGCTTCCATGCTTTACATCCACTCCTTTGCCTGGGGCTGATTGTGAACCTGGTCTCTCGCATGTAATGGAATATTTGGTTGAATTCCCACGTGATGGAACATTGTGCTTTACTACACCTGGAACCGCGCGATCACTCATCTGATTCCAGTTGACACCTGGTGGAAATATTGGTGGTGTGTATACATTTAACGACGATATGCTGGCTAAATATTGCGATTGATCCACCCTCGATGCTTTCCATATACGTTTTTGATTGGCATCGCTCCTACCATACAGGCTGTTTTTTTCAAGTGGGTATTGCTGACATACTCGGCACTGAACAACCAGTGGTATTCGACTCGCTCCATGACATTTGCAATTATTAGTAGTATAATTATCGTTGCCTGACATGATGATATACGTTATGTATATATTAAATAAAAATGATGTTTCACTATTCATAGAAGATTGATTCATTATACATTCATTAATTATATACATTCATTAATTATATACATTCATTAATTATGGAAACATTCTCTGAAACTTTGTTTTGCACTACATGCTCTCGACAGTTTCAGCGAAAACATGCTTTTGAGACACATGTACAATGTTGCCCAAAGCTTTTAACAATGGGGGAGTGTGATGAATCACAATTACCATCACAGTCTAAATTATATGCCATGATTCTTGAGCTCAATAAAAAATGCATAAAGATGCAAAATGAAATACGCACGTTGAAAGTGTATGAAATCAAGGAAAAAAAAGCCATTGATCATTATGAATGGTTAGCGAATAATCGTACACAAGAGACTTGTTGGGAAGACATGTTTTCGATTATAGAAAAGGATGATGGAAATGATCATTCGTATATGGAACACTTGCAATCGAATCCACTACATAAAACAATGCTTATGATGCTTGATGAACTAATTGAATCATTGCCAGTGGTCATCTTCTCTCATAAAAAGACATCCATATACATTTATCACGACTCTAAACGGTGGTGTGATTATACTGGCGTGAAAAAGTTTCGGGAACTATATAATGTGGTTCATAAGAAATTGATTACCATTGTCAATCATTGGGCGGAAGAAAAGGGGGACGATTTATATTCGAATGATCATTTGTCTCGCGTCTATAATGATATGATCGAAAAGGTTCTTGGTGGGACAGCAGACGATGGTCTCGAAAAAGTATTTAAAAAAATAGATACTGAATTGAGAAAAAAATGTGTTGTTGTTATTTGATTTCTATAAAATAATGTGTTTATATATTAATGATATTGAACGAAAATATTAAAAATAGTATTGAAAAGAATTTCATTCCGAACGCGAATGCATTGTTAATATTTATTTTAATATTATCAGGTAATTACTTGGATGATTTATTTCCGTGTAAAGTGCAATATTTGATTCGGAATAATTTATTTATGAAACATTTAGTTGGATTTATGATATTATATTTTTTAACAGTTATTACTATACCAGAATTAAGGTCTATTCGTGGAATTGGAAGTGCAATTGGTTTATATATTCTATTTTTATTGAGTTCAAAAATTAATTACATTGCATGGGCAGTCGTTCTTTTTATTTATGCCATTGTGTATTTGATGAATATTATGGTCGGAGATCTTAAGACGCGAAAATTTAAATCAAAGAAAGATGAACTGAAAAATAACACCATAATACAGAGCATGAGAAGAATAATGTCATGGTTAATAATTATAAGTGTCGTTATTATACTTACCGGGTTTATATACTATTATGGTATGAATCGTATGCAACATGGAACCAAGTTTACATTTAAACAATTTTTCTTAGGAACTCCCAAGTGTGGTTATGAAATTAAAAGTGGGTCCAAGTTGAAACCGTTTATTCGTGCATTTAAATAATAAAAATGTTAGTATATTTTTATTATTAGGTTAAATTTTTTTTACAATGTTATTTTTTTACAATGTTATTTTTTTACAATGTTATTTTTTATTATTAAACGACGGGATAAGATGGCTGCATAGCAATTCCACAGATGCCCTTATCATTTGTGCTATCACTGCGTTCAATACGAACATAGCCTTCGTCGCCCCATGTAGGACTCCAGCTGTTTTTAACCAGCCAAAATGGTGTACCATCAAGAGTACCATATCCAGCAACTAACACACCATGATCCAAGTTGGTTCCACAAGCAGAAGAAGTGATCACTCCACTGGTATATAATTGAAAAGTCTTGGTATCGGCCTCAATGGCAACAGAGACTGGGCCCATGGCAACAGCTTCCTTCAAGTGCTGCTCATTGTTGGGGGTAACATCAACACATGAAGAAATGGAAACAACAGGAGCACATGCGGCACATGAACCATCTTTGGCTGTGTAAGCATAAGACTCCTCAGTACACATACCATTTGCAATGGCGTATTCAAAAGCACCATCCATAAGACCACCATTGCAACCATGATTTCCATAAGGGCGACCTGCAGCACAATCTACAAGCTGTTGCTCGGAAAGACTCACCAAGTCTCCCTTTGCAATAGACCAAGCTCCCTCCATGGCACCAGTAGCACTAAATGACCAACAAGATCCACATTGACCTTGATCCTTTACGGGAGTGACCGCGTTATGATCACGCCAATCCATTGCATCTGGACTATTTGAATCAGATGACTTGAATGCAGAACACGCTCCATGACTAACAGGTGCTTGTAAAAATCCAGTGAGCTTGAATTCTTTATTTGTCATGTCAGCGAAAGAAGTAATACCAAGAGTATAATTCGACTGAACAGAGTTCATTTGGTTCGCGTAATCCATATTGTCGCGGAAAATCTCGAAACGCTCACGCAAGTGTTCCATACTCTCATAGTCCTTGTCGAAATTTTTAATAAATTTCATGAACTTGGACCAGTTTTTATCACCCAGGGATGCAGCGCTTGTTTGTGCGACGAGCGCAAGAAGACAGACAGAAGATAATGAAATAATAGACATCATATTTTATATTAATACTCCTAAAATAATTTTTATATACTTGTTTATGTTGTATTAAAAAGTATTCTACTTACATGAAAAAAAGGGGTTCGATTTTTACACTCTACATAATGTCTAATGTACAAAATCTGGGGTTAGTATTTTTATGTAGGTGGGGGGTTTTATTTTTTATTTTTGAGGTGTTTTTGTTTTTGTTTTTTGTCTGGAATTGTGGCGGCATTGGCATTGGCATTGGCATTGGCATTGGCATTGGCATTGGCATTGGCTTTGGCTTTGGCTCCTGTATTGGCAGTTGCTCCTGTATTGGCAGTTGCTCCTGTATTGGTAGTTGGTGCCCCTCTCGACTCTTGGGCCAATTCAAAGAGTCTTATGCTTTTGGCCGAATATTTTCCATTCAATTCAAAATTTCTCTTGGCTTTATCGCTCTTCTTATTTCTAAGACGGTCTGGCATTGTATTGCTGTGTGGGTTGCTTTGTTGCTATGTGGCTTATATAAATGTATTCAATATGAATCGAATAACACTCTTCATTTTTAATTAAGCACGGATTTTACTTACATGAAAAAATATCTGTTGGATTTTATACTCTACATGACATCTAATGCTTTTTCTATGTGTTTGCTATGCATTTTCTATGCTTTTTCTAATACATTTAACCTGTGTGTCCATCCGTAAATAGAATGAAATTGGTCATTATCTTCAATACATGTTAAATAGACATCTTGTTTATATATATCCGTGTATTCATATTCATAACAATGTTGACAATCTTTATTACGCCGAAGTCTATGACAATAACATTGTGGGGCTATATATGTATTGTAAATAAATGTATCATGTAAATCTTTTTCATAAAACAAGTGATTGAAATATTCATAGATTGCTTGGTACACTATTTCATTTCGCATAAAGGATTGTATAATATTAACAACCTCTTGAGGAAAATGACATTGAATAAGGACAAGTGGTGTGTTCATTGTTTAATTAATTAACTATTATTGATGGTGGATATAATAGTTAATTATGTAAAAGGTATGTCATTTTTTATATTTTATGGTTTACATGGTTTACAGGTTTACAGGTGTACAGGTTTACAGGTTTATTGCATATATTTTTCCATAAAAGCGTCTTTGGTAAGTATTGCCACATTAAGCTTAGTTGCTTGCTCTGACTTTCCTGTCATATCATCATCTGATTTTATGATTACAAGAGCTGTATTTTTACTAACGGTTGCCATCATATCGGCTCCCTGTTTCTTCAGAAAATCCAGGATTTCTTTATCACGGAAACCTGTCATAACCACCTTCTTTTGATAAAATTCTCCCGTAGTATCGGTCGGCGTTTTTATCGATCCAGCAGTTAACTTATCCTCCAACTTGGCCTCTTTCATAAACGCAACAAAAGGCTCTATATTGTCAATAAACAAGTTCGCCGATTTGGCCGCCATACCTTTAATCGAAAGCACTTTCTTGAGCTTTTCTTCGCGCGAATCAGTCGAAATTATAATGTCGGGAAATGTCTGCATAATTGGTGCCATTTTCTTCTCGCCTAATCCGCGGCCGAAAATATTGGTCGCGACCATTAATTCCACCAATGTCGCTGCATCCACTTTTTCTTTTATCGAATTATGCACCTTTGTCGCCATTTTCGACTTGAAATTTTCAGCCTTTTCAAAATCTGCTTCACTCATGGCCAGAATCTTAGGAACACTATCAAAACCCGCTGCCATAATTTTCTTTATGTTTCCTGGACCCAATCCGACTACATCTATCTTGGTCATAAATGCCAAAATGTTTTTCTGACGCACAATTTCATTTTCTTCCGGATTTTCCAACATTATATCCACATGGGTTTCATTCCACACATATGGCTCGCTGGGCATTTTTGCTTGCGTCGCCGGCTGAACAACCTCTTGGATATAAGGAATCACATCACCACTACGAATCAATTTAATTAAAGCCCCGATTCCTAATTTATTATCCTCCACAAAAGCGGCGTTGAATGCTGTCGCATATTCAATTTTCACGCCGCCCAAAAAGATGGGGTCTATTTGAATACGCGGCTTTAAATATCCGTCTTTGCTTGGTGCCCAGAGCACATTGAGTACCTTGGCTTCCGCAATTTGATCCAATAAAACCATTTTGAAGGCAAAAGCATGGGAAGGGTTTCCATCCTCTCTGGGATATATGCGATCGTCTGTACAGATAACTCCGTCAATTTCGTAAATATGTGTGCTGCGCCATTCCAAAAGTAGCTCAGATAATATTTCATTGGATATTTTGGAAACTGTTTGATTCGCGACAACATCCACGTTTTGCTCACTCAAAAGGGCCATCTGATTACTCGGTTTCAATTCCGGATTCAATACTTCATACGAGACAAAATCTATGTCGTGGTATTTTTCTTCGTCGATTGTTTTAGAACCCACTATACCAGACACCAGGTTTCGCGCATTCGCATACTTGGTGCTATACTTGTCTTCGAAAGTTTTCTTTTTCATAATAAGCTCCCCGCGAATAGTAATGGGCGTGTCGGGGGATGGATCTGGAAGACGCAAGAAGGGAATCATATATGAAATATCTTGCCCGACAGAGCCGTTTCCTCTTGTGTATAACTTGGGTGCTGGTCCGTCGGTAGAATATAGACCACTTATACCATCCAACTTGGCAGATAATACATACGGCCCCTTATAATCATTCGACCATTTTTCCACAGCATTCGAAGCAGGTTTTATTTTATCCATAGAAGGCATATTAAAGGGAAGTGCGACTTTGTTTTTTTCGACGGGTGCACCTATTTTTTTCAATTCTTCACTTTTTGGGTACTTCTTTTCTATATACTCCTTGACAATATCATATTCATTGTCTGTCATGATGAATTTGTTTTTGTTATAATATGCATCAGAAGACGCTTGCAATATAGATTCCAACTCCTTTTTACTCATTTTTTGCAGCGCATCAATACCGTCTTTTTGGATTTCTTTAATATTGTCGACGATTTTGTGTTCGGGGTTTTTCTTTTTGATGGTTTTATTTTTGGGGGAAGGGTCCTTTACCTCAATAATGGTTTCGAGTTCGGATGGCGCCGGATCATCTACTGCCATTACGGCGCGACCGTCTTTGCGCTCATCGGGTTCTTTGTATATCATGTTGAAAAATTGGAATATGGCGCGCTCATCTGGGAAATAAATATCGACCTTGTCGCCCTTCTTTCCTCCTTTCATTACACTTATTTCATGTTCATTAAGAGTATATCCATATTTTAATGCGCGTTTTCGCATAACAGTATTAAATGCCTTGCTGCCCGTGAAATATAAGACGGCAAAGGCGTATTCGTCCGGTGGAGCATATAAGAAATCAATACGACGTGGTGTTTTTCCTGGCAATTGTCCAATGGTAAGACTTTTGACTTTTCCACGGGAAAGCACCTCAATAATAAGACCCTCTTTTATGAGGGCATCTAAAAAGTCGGTCATTGCTGCCCTATTATTATTTGCATTAGTGATGACCATATCAATGTCGCCAGATGTTTTGGCTCCACGACGATAACTGCCGACGATTTCCATTGAGGAATCGGGTGGGGCCACTTTTTCGAACACTTTTTGAAATACCTTGTTATATTCATCGATCTCTGCTCTGGGAATACGTTCCAAAATGGCGTCGTAATACTGGAGACCTATCTTTTGCTTATCATTGAGTTCTTCTGGATGTGCTTTTAAATCGGCGATAGTCTTGATGTCCTTTTTTACAAGGTCTTGGGCTTTTTTGAAACCAATACCGTATACGTTGGTCAGGAGATTGTGAGGATTCGCTCTTTCTCTTTCCAATACTTTGAGTGTTCCGGTTGTCTGGTATTCTTCGAGCTTATCCATGATTGTGCTTCCAATACCGGGCTTGCCTTTCAACTGCTTAAAGTCAGTAATATCTTCATCGACTTCCATGATGGATTCTACTGCTTTTCCATACGCACGCGCACGAAATGGCTCACCTTGCTTCATCATAATATCATTTAATTCCTGAAGTGTTGCTATAAATTCCTCGTTTAGACGTTTTCCGGGGGTCATTTTCTTAGACATGGGTGATGTTTTTAAGCTTTTTGTAGAGGGACTAACTTTTGTCTGGGGACTAACTTTTGTCTGGGGACTAACTTTTGTCTTTGGACTACTTTTTGTCTGGGATGTCATTTTTTCCGGAAATTCATCTACCACAATAAGCTTTGATTTCTTTTTACTTCCTAAAAGTTCATCTACAATAATTAATGTAGGTCTCTTTTTTTTAATCTTTCTACTGAATTTTTTAGTTTCCATGCGAGATGGCGCTGATCGGGGCTGTTTTTTTGAACTACGCTTGAGTGCTTTTTTTTCGGTTCCTTTTTTTCGGTTGCAATAACCATATTTTTCAAGCGTTCCTTTTGCATTGACATGGGTTGCACATATTGCTCCTTTCTCCGTTTCGAAACATTCATCGTGTTTTTTATGTTTATACTTGAACGGAAATATACACGGACCTTCTTTGACTTTTGAATTCTTTTCTTTTTTTCCTAATTTATTGATATTACTTCCTTCCATATATTATTTAATAACAAGTTTTTATGAGAAATTAATTATTGGTTTATTATATATGCCGGGTTTAGAAATACAAAGTATGGGAGAAATAGTTGCAACATATAATGGAGATGTGGTCGAGAATGCTAAATGGAATATGGATTACGATGGCGAAACGATGGATATTGAAACTTTGCGCAATAATGAACTTGCCATTATACAATTAGACAACAATGACCTGAGTAGATTATTTCAAGGTATAGGTATGCATCGTGAAAATGGATTGGAAGAGAGATTAAAGAGAGATTTCGTGCAGGGTTCCGTGCAGGGTTCCGAGCAGGGTTCCGCCCCTGCGAGACGGTCCAAGCGAAGCAGTCCCAAGTGTAGTAGTCCCACACGAAGCAGTCCCAGGCGAAGCAGGTCCAAGACTAAGCGTGTTCGATTTATGGATGATAATTTGAGAAAAAGTGGAAAACAAAAACATAAGATTATTATTAGGAAGCAGGGTTCCGTGCAGGGTTCCGCCCCTGCGAGACGGTCCAAGCGTAGCAGTCCCAAGCGTAGCAGTCCCAAGCGCAGCAGTCCCAAGCGTAGAAGGAGCAGTCCCAAGCGTAGAAGCAGTCCCAAGCGTAGAAGGAGCAGTCCCAAGCGAAGCAGTCCCAAGCGAAGCAGTCCCAGGAGTAGTCCTAAGAGAAGTCCCATGCGAAAGAAGAAGTCTTCGAATAAAAAAACACGTAAGAAGATAATAGTACAAGAGGGGGAGGGGGAAGGAGAAAATGTGGATGTGGATTTAGATTTTGATTATGATTTTAATTCCAGACCCGATATTGAAAAAACAATATATTAACAGGTTTATGATTTAAAATTTCTTTCCAAAATATAAATATGTCTTGGAAAAAAGTAGGCGGACGAAATCGCACACAAAATAATTATATTGTAAGAACGCCACAAAGTATCATCGATAAAGGCAAAATCACAGAGTATTTAGGTTCAGAATATTCATCCATGCAAGTCGATAGTGGATTAAATGTAAAGAATAGTATTAGTATTATTAAAGAATCAGGCTCTCATGTTAACCCTGACCATAAATATGAACCCGCGCAATTAACATTGTGGAATGGAACTGTGAATAATCCAGTTTGCTCAGATAATGACAAGGACATGCCCATATGTGTGGGTGAGAAAATTGATTCTATGGTCATTTATCATTGTGATGCTCCTGATGGTGCCGATAATGATATTGATATTAATACTGAATCAGATAGTATTGTATTTAATGTTAAGCCGAATAACAGCGAGTCTTTTTCTGGAGGTGATGTGGGTTCCGATGAAGTTATGAATTATAAGGCTTTGGTCGGTATCAATAATCCCAATCCTTATTTTGAATTAGATGTTGTTGGAAATGCGCGTTTTGATAGCGCACGAATAGGTCTGGGTAATGGACAAAATAATGGTGAACAAAATAATAACGAACCATATGATATTATCGGAAAAGTTATTTATGCTGGATTGCCGGGCAATGGTGTTGAATCTTTTCCACAATATCAACCATTATTAAATTACCGCGGGGCAGGAATTATAAACATAACTGGGTATGTTTATGTCGCAGGAAAAGATGACTCTGGAAATGATGTGGATACAACATATCCTATTAATATTACATTAGAGTCTAAAAAAAATTTTGGCGATAATTATAAAATTTCGGTATTAGATGGAACGGCAGCATTTGATTATATTACTATTTCAGTTTATAATGGCAATGCTTCAGATCCAGAAGATGGTTATTATTATGTAGAATTCAAGGCTATTACTTCTATTATTACAAAGCTTAATTTTAATTGCCCATATATGTTTTATCTTGGAGATGATAATGGAGATAAACTATTTTATGAATATCCAACCAGTTTAAATTCTGTCCCGAATCAATCAGCCGGAGATCCAGCTGTTGGTGGGTTGATTGCTGAAACATTGGGAGTTAATAATATTTTAACTTCTGGCACATCAATAAATATTGTATATAATGATAGTGGTACAAAATATAAAAGTCGTTTTGTAGAAAATTCTCCAGTTCCAACAAATTATAATTCCGACTCAATTTATCAATTGTATTTTTCTACAGATATTACTACTAACAGTGGTTATTATTTTCAAAAAATAGATACGGGTGATGATGATATTATACGTTATAATGATAAAGTGAATATTGTATCAAATAATGATTCCGATACAATTGGTTATTATATGAACAATAGTAATGCAGGTGGAGTAAATTATGATAATTCATTATATTATGCGTCAAAGACGATTATTAATGATCAAAATGAAAAAAACACTGCTATTACATATGTTAGTGAATTTTATATAAAGCCAAGTTTAACTACAGACGTTAATGGCGATACTATTCCTTCAAAAGCTGCCGGGTCTGCTGTATATATTAGTGATGAGATTAGTTTATCCAGTAATAATACTTATAATAAAACGTCTAATTGTGGATGGTGGGGATGCCGAGTAATGCAAATAAAAGATATTGACACTACCAATTATGAAAGTCAATATGGTTTTGATCATGGTGATTCTACTAAACCAAAGTTATTTACAATAGAATTAGATGAATCGGAGCCAGAACCAGAACCTGAGCCAGAGCCAGAACCTGAGCCAGAGCCAGAACCAGAACCTGAACCGGAGCCAGAACCAGAACCTGAGCCAGAGCCAGAACCTGAGCCAGAGCCAGAACCTGAGCCAGAGCCAGAACCAGAACCAGAACCTGAGCCAGAGCCAGAACCAGAACCAGAACCGGAGCCAGAGCCAGAACCTGAGCCAGAGCCAGAACCAGAACCGGAACCAGAACCAGAACCAGAACCAGAACCAGAACCTGAACCTGAACCAGAACCGGAACCAGAACCGGAACCAGAGCCTGAGCCAGAGCCTGAACCGGAACCGGAACCGGAACCGGAACCTGAACCAGAACCTGGTATTGATGTTCCATGGGAACATGTTAGATCTGTTACTAGTCTCGACAAGGTAGATTATACTCAATTGAGTAAGGACTATTATAAACTTACATTTAATTATAGTGATTATAAAAACAATACATTAATATTTGATGATGTTGAAGGGCTTAATGTTTGGTATATTGTAAGTGGTGGTGGTGGTGGAGGCGGACCAGGCTTTATGTTGGAGGGCAATCCATATAATAGCCCAGGAACAACAGGTGGTGGCGGAAGCGGTGGAGATACAGAAACTAATTTAGATAATACTATTGGTATAACTTCGGGAACTACTTTTACTATAAAAGTCGGAAATGGTGGAATAGATGGAGCATATGATGACTTTAAAGGAACTGGTAATGGATTATCATCAACATTAACTTTACCTGATAATTCTGTTATTCAAGCTCAGGGTGGAAATAAAGGAACTTATGAAAATGGGGGAGCAGGGGGTGAAAAGGTAGGTAATAGTGGCGCCGGGGCGAATGGCTCGGGAAATTCAGTTTATAATGCAGGAAATGGATTGTTAATTAATAATGTTAATGATATTCCAGATAATGATGCATATTATTATTATGGATGGGGTGGTGCAGGTGGAAGTTATGGAGGTCAAGATCCTAACAACATTTCCAAGTATGGAAAATATGGAGATAAGAATAGTACAGCATCATCTACTAATCCAACAAATGTTGATAAAGCAGAGCCTCACCGTTTATATGGTGGAGGTGGTGGAAAAGGACAAACTGTAAACTTAAATGGCGCCAAATATGAACTTGGTGCTGTAAAACCTGGTGTAGACGGTGTAATTATTATTTATTATAAAGTACAATCTGAACCGGAACCTCAGGATCCTGATATATTGTATTATCAAAAACCATTATATTTATCAAGAGATGGTATAATAACTCAAAAATATTCTCCGAATGATACAACACCCGAATTAACTTTTGGAAATACAGAATATAGTCAAATAATGTTTTTAAATGCCAATAATCCGGATGATGTCGAAAGTATTTACTATAATAGTGATGGTTCTAATGACGAACTTAACAATATTGTACCTGTCTATTTTGCATATGAATATGCGAATAATGATAAATATCCTACAATTGGATATTACAAACAAGGAAATGTTCCCGACGGAAATGGTGGATGGAAGAATGACAATGAACCAAAACCGATCAAGTTTAAACTACTCGACGATATTAAAGATTATAATAATAACCCACAGAATACTGACGAATATCAATCTTATTATGTATACAAGTTTTATTTAATGCCCTCATTAGAGGGTAGTGGATCTTCAGCTAAGCCTAATTATACTTCAGCCGATAATGTTCAAGTTGGTCAATCCATTAGTATTTCAAGTAGTCTTTCCAATTATGGTGGGGGAGGATGGTGGGGATATAGAGTTATGAATTTACCAAGTAAAACTGAAAACTATAACCCAGTCAATTTTTCTCACGGCAACGATGCTCCGCCAACATTTACTGTGTTATTTACTCCTCCCACACCCGGTCCGTATTTCATGAATACATCTGCTGATTATATATATACTTCATATAGAAATGATGAGGTTGCACCTAACCCAACAGAAAACAAAATTACTGATCAATATGGCGATCCACAAGACGTAAATTTAGATCCTAATGATACTTATCCAACTACTCAACATAATTCACCAAATAATAATAGCAATGATAGCACCAATTATCGAACAAACCCTAAGCCTAATATTGGTGGTAGTAATGACGGTATAAATAAACCATATGGATATACAAGTATGACATATGATTTTGATGAAGATGATTTATTAAAATGCAATTGTAAATATATAAGTATTATTGCAATTAGTCCGGGTGGTGGTGCCGGTGGTGCGGGTGGTGGTACGAATACTAATAGGGGAAGTACTGGTCAAGGAGGATCATCTGGAATTGCCACTATTGGTGAAATAATTATTAATGATTCAAGTTATTATATATCAAAATGTGCGTTAGTTATAGGTGGCGGAGGTGTAGGTGGAATCGGTGGGCATCATGGAGACAACGGTGGGCATGCTGGACTTTGTGGATTTTCTGGTGGAGAAACATCTATAAACATCACGTTAACTAATAATAATAATTCTTCACAATCAATAAGTATACTGTTAAGTGGTGGAAAATATGGTATTGGGGGTAAAAATAGTAATAGCGATACGGGTGGCAATGCAAATGATAGTACTCCTATTCCAGGAAAAATAACTATTACAGATAATGATACAATAACAACTTTTGATAATAATAATATTTTGAATATCGAATCAGAAAATTACAATATAGTATTTAAACAATATTTAGGTGATGGAGGTAAAGATGGTGCAAATAAGAGTACGGGAGGTGGACAAGGTGGTGCTATAGATGAAAGTTTTTACACAGATATTATATCGTACAATAATTATATGTATGATGAAAGTACTACTATAGATGATCTTATTAATCGTAATTTAGTCTACACATATGAAAATCAAGGTTCAACTACTCAAGAAACAAAACTTGGTTTTGGAGGATTAAGTTCATCCGCAACACAAGGAACAAATGCCAAAAACTCTTATGCCGGTCGTGGAGGTTTTGTCGGAATAGTTATGTATTCTGAAAAACCAGCCGGTTATCCAGCTATAGATGTGTAAGAATTAAGAGTTAAGAATTAAGAGTTAAGAATTAAAAATGAGTTGCGGTTTTTTTGATAGTTATATTCATTATACAGTGAATTTAAGTATCAGCGATTATAAGTATCTAAGCTTAAAACAAAATTTGAAGTAAAATGAGTCTTGACTATTTGGAAAAGAAGAATGCGCATGAGCGCGATGCTCACATTAGTTTTGAGGAGGGGCCACATATTTACACCATTGATGGCGACAGTGGGTTTACTTCGGTTACCACATGGAATCACAGCCACTTTTCCGGGTTTAACGCCGATGCCATTATTGCGAATATGATGCGCTCACCGCGTTGGCCACAAAGTAAATATTTTGGCATGAGTGTAGATGAAATTAAAGCGGGGTGGGACAAAAATCGCGATGAAGCAGCGGCTGCTGGAACAAAAATGCATTACGACATTGAGTGCTACTATAACGACATGGACGTTTCGAATGACTCTGTGGAATACGGCTATTTTAAGAAATACTTGGAGTCTTATGGACACTTGAAACCGTTTAGGACGGAATGGATGGTATATCACGAAGAGCTTCGGTTAGCTGGATCCATCGACATGGTATACGAATGCGATGACGGGAGCGGCGACTTGCTTATTTATGATTGGAAACGATGCAAAGAAATTAAGAAAATAGATGGGTTCGGAAAATGCGGGAATAAAGAATGCGTTGAACACTTGCCCGATACCAATTATTGGCACTATTGCCTACAACTGAATACTTACAAGGCTATTTTAGAGCAGAAATATGGTAGGAAAGTGCGGGAATTGTATTTAGTGTGCTTGCATCCAGATAACAAAAATGGAAGCTATCAACGTATCAATGTGGTGGACTTACAAGAGGAAGTGGGGGAATTGTTTCAATTGCGAAAAAATAGTTTAAAACTATGAATATAAGGTATATAATGGAATTCGTGAAATTGTTGGAAATCATATTAAATTGGCTTTATTGCTTCTTTTTTTCTTCACAACACGCAGTCAATGATAATACTACTAATAAATCTTCTGGCGATAAATACGAATATAAATATATAAAAAGGTTTGATCAATTGAAAAATAATGAGGTACCATTGAAGTCGACAGAAAAATCACTTGGGTATAATTATAGTTATACCATGGACCACACTCCTTGTGGAAATATTGTGATGAAATATGATCGTGAACAAGAGTCGTTTACCTATTATTCTGATAAAAAGGATATACCTTATAAATATCTCGAGACTGTTGCTCGAAAATTTGTTATTAACAACGATTGCTTGGAATTGTACGTTGATATTCGAGATGAATTGCGGAAAAAGGTATATGATGTTGTTATTGTTGACGATACTTCAGATTATGGTGCCAAAGATGAGCGTATAAAAAGTGTATTTGCCACATTCAAAAAACAGAATGGTAATCAGAATATTGTCGGTGATGGGGCTGGGGCTATGACTCGATCTAAGGCTAAAGCTAAAGCTAACGCCAATTCTAAAGCTAACGCCAATTCTAAAGCTAACGCTAATTCTAAGGCTAAATCCAATGATAAATCAAAAAATGTTGTTTTTAAAGAAAATATCAATCGTTATAAATGGATTGGACGTTTTTGCGACTTTTCTATATTGGAAAAAACACACCAGGTACATGGGAATGATAATACTGTACCAGAAGAAATAAGCTTTTCTGAATTTAAAAAAAAAGAGTCTATACGAAGTTAGTTATGGTATTGTGAAAATAATTTATTTTATATAAATAAATTATTGTGTTATTATTTACCGCACCCACATCCTTTTTTTTTAGGTTGAGTATTATATTGATTATTTTGTGTATTTTGTGGTTGCCAATTTAATACACCCGCGATTTTCGCTTGACACGGATTGCTATATACTTTATTATCACATCCTATTACGGGTTTATACTCTTTTGTACATATTGCGTTTGGATTTATTTTTGTTTTATCAATACATAGTTCGTCATTTTTTGTAAAGAAAAAATACAGCGGTTTAAGCGAGGAAAACATTCTATTCATTTGTAATATATATATATATATATACGTTATATTTTTATTTATCTTTGTCTTTATCAGACTTCCACTTTAAAAACCCAATACTTTTATAAATATTAAAGGATGTTTCCAGGTGCTCTTGTGCTATCTGAAACGTTTTTCTCTCTTGGTCCGTCAGGCTTTCTAAATATTCCATGACGTATGGATCTTTATGTATCATTCCGAATCCTGATGGTGTTGGCATGTTGGTATATATATGTATATATTATCAACTGTACGATTCATTTTTTTTCATATTTAATATAACATAGCAATGTGCCATCCGTGATGACTCGAGATTTCTCCATCATATTCGTGAGTTCATAATCGAATATATATCCGTTTTCAATCAAGTATTGAAATAGGGATGGCAAGTTGTCAATACAAAGTAATTGCCCACAATCATCGTAAATCGCATTTATACAACTGGGTGGTGGGCAACTTTGTGGTGGAGGAAATTGAAATGGAGACAATTTTGGATTGTTTATTCGCCTTACTCGATTCTTTAAAGGCCCTTCGGGCATTGTATTGATTGTAAGAATCTGCCTATAGTCTTTGTGATGGCTGTCATAAAATGGTTGCTGTTGAATAGAATAGATTTTTATCATGGAGAGATTTATATTAATTGTTTATAAAAATAAAAATGAATACTAATCATTCTTGCTTTATATACCAACTAAGATTTATTATTATGGACTGCAATACAATGACCGTAGGGCCCAAAACGAACACTTTTCGACACAATTTTTCAGAGTCTATTATGAAATCACTATATGGTTTTGCAAAAATGCATCAATACGATGCTCGCAATGACTATAAAGATGCGTGGAAAGATTGGACTGAAAGCAATGAAGTGGCTATTCAAGAAGAGAAGGCCCGATTGAAGGGAAATGGATTTACAGGCGACTTTCAAGATAAAATGTATAAAAGTGGACGTTATTATTTTCGCAATAAGAAGGACTTTGGAGAACGGAAAAAAGAATCGGTTGTGAGGAAGCAATATATTGCGCTTGATAATGACTTGATTGAAATCATGGACAATCATATAATGCGGTATGGATATGGCCAGGGGCAAGGCCAGGGGCAGGTGCAAGGCCAGGGGCAA
>Ga0209151_1000855_pt1 | contig 20636 bp, 18 predicted proteins | sample SaaInlV_DNA_165m_FD_184688 | JGI IMG/M metagenome (GOLD analysis project Ga0209151, IMG submission 184688) | Marine microbial communities from expanding oxygen minimum zones in the Saanich Inlet - SI075_LV_DNA_165m (SPAdes) (version 2) | ecosystem: Environmental > Aquatic > Marine > Unclassified...
GGGTTCCTGCAAAACTCAAGATACCTCCTATAGCCATAAGAAGGCACAGTGCAGTGAGGCTCCAACGGTCTACAGTCCACCACCAACGTCCAAGGATACTTGTATCTGTTCTAAGAAACATGAGAGGTCCTTTTCTCAATTTTAAGGAGCTCATGAACTTGACGTTTAAAGGCGTCTCCCCTTGCCTCAAAATCCTTGAATTGATCAAAGGCTGTACAGGCTGGTGACAACAGGATAGTCGGATTCTTAGTTCCAGAAGAAAGAGCCGTAGAATGGGCTTCTAACAATGCTTTGTCGAGGGTTTGCACTTTCGTGAAGGGGATTTTTCCCTCTAAATCCTTTGCAAAGCTATCGGTTGCTTCTCCAATTAAATAGGCGTGGAGGATGTTGGGAAAATAGGGAGAAAGTGTGTTTAAGGATTCTTCTTTTCCTCTGCCGCCGGCAATCCATAAAATGTTTTTGTAAGTGGCAAGAGCTTGTGATGCGGCGACAACACTTGTGGCTTTGCTATCATTCACATATCGAATCCCATCATGAACGCAAATGACTTCTTGCCGATGGGGGAGTCCTGGGAAACTCTGGAAAGCCTTTTCAACAATTTTTTGATCAATTCCAAGGGTCTTGGCAACATGATAGGCCGCTGCGGCATTTTGCTTGTTATGACTGCCTTGCAAGGCGGGATAAGATGAAAAATTCAATATTTGATCGGGAATAACATTTGCAATGACGTTGAGGGATTTTCTGGATTGAAGATCCTTCAGAATTGTGGCTGTTTCTGTATCATCAGATCCAATGATGGCCGTATTTTTTACATGATTGAATATCAATTTCTTTGCTGCCACATAGCCTTGTAAATTATGATGCCGATCTAGGTGGTCAGGTGTAATGTTTAACAGGAGGGCAATTTCTGGATGAAGGGAGGGCGTCAGCTCCAGCTGAAATGAAGAGCACTCAATGACATAGAATCCATCTTCTGGAATAGGCGCAAGATCCAACACGCAGATCCCTATATTACCCCCAATGCGGCAAGGAATTTTTGCTTCTTGAAGCATGTGGCCAATGAGGGATGTCGTGGTGGATTTGCCATTGGTACCCGTAATGCAAATAAGATGTGCCTTGGGATTCCCTCTAACAAATAATTCCATGTCTCCGATGATTGGGATTTGTAAGTCCTTAGCTTTTTGAGCCACAGGATGGGGCTTTGGAAATGTGTGTGGAATCCCGGGGCTGAGCACAAGAGCGTCTATCTTCTCTGTCTCCCATGAAAATTCCATCAAGTCTTTTAGGGGGATACCCCTGCTTGCGGCTTTCTCTCGGGTTTCCTGGTTATTGTCCCAAGCGATGACATTAATGCCCCGCTCTAGAAGCCAAAGAGCTGAGGCAATTCCTGAGCGTCCTAGGCCTAAAAGGACGACGCTCTTTGGGAGAGGGGGAATATTGAATGACACGTTATATGGCCCCCTTTAGCGCAGTTTTAAAGTGGCAAGACCAATCAGTGCTAAAACGACTGCAATGATCCAAAATCGGATAACGATGGTGGGTTCTGCCCAGCCTTTCTTTTCAAAGTGATGGTGGAGGGGCGCCATTAAGAAAATACGCTTGCCGCCGGACATCTTAAAATATGCCACTTGCAGGATAACTGAAACAGTTTCAACAACGAATAACCCTCCAATGATGGCAAGAACCAGTTCGTGTTTGGTAATGATGCTGATGGCGCCAAGGGATCCTCCTACGGAAAGAGAACCAGTATCTCCCATAAAGATCATGGCAGGGGGAGCATTGAACCAGAGGAAACCAAGCCCGGCTCCGATGAGGGCACCACAAAAGACGGCTAACTCCCCACTTTGGGGCACAAAGTTGATCTGAAGATAGTGGGCGAAAATATTGTTTCCAACCAAATAGGAAATCAGAGCAAAGCAAAGGGTTGCAATGATGATGGGGCCAATGGCCAAGCCATCCAGGCCGTCGGTCAAATTAACGGCATTGGAAGTGCCGATGAGCACTAGGATCGCAAACGGAATGAAAAGGACACCAAAGTTTATCAGGAGATTTTTCACAAAGGGAACGGCTAGATGGCTTTCCAGGGTTTCTGGCATTAGATAGCTGATCCAATAGGCGCCAATCCCTGCGATGATAAGTTGTAATAAGAGTTTGAGTTTTCCAGATAGACCCTTCGTGTTCCGGCGGGTTAATTTGAGATAGTCATCGATCCAACCGATACCACCAAATCCGGTGGTAATGAAAAGCGTTGCCCAAACGAAACCATTGGTCAGATTCGCCCATAAAAGCGTGCTGATAACGAGGGAGAAGAGGATTAAGCTTCCTCCCATGGTGGGCGTTCCTTGTTTCGTGAGAAGGTGACTTTCTGGGCCATCTTCACGGATAGGTTGCCCCTCTTTTTGAATACTTTTGAGCCAACGAATCAGGGAAGGGCCTACAAAAAATGAAATAGCCAGAGCCGTAAGAATCGCTCCTCCCATCCGAAAGGTAATGTATCGGAAGAGATTTAAAAACGTTACATCCTGAGCTAAATTACTGAAAATATGGTAAAACATTATCTATGCACTTTCTCTAATGGCTTTTTGAGCAACAAGCTGATCTTCAAATGGAAGAATTTTATCCATCACTATTTGGCCCTTCTCATGACCTTTTCCAGCAATGACCAAAGTGTCCTTCTGCTCAAGTCCTTGAATCGCTTCATAGATGGCCTCAGCTCGGTCTCCTATGTCAAGGGCTTTGGGACATTTTTCGATGATTTGTTGACGGATTTTCTCAGGATTCTCGGTTCTAGGATTATCATCTGTTACAATAACCCGATCTGCACAAAGTTGAGCAACGGACCCCATGAGAGGACGTTTCCCAGGATCACGATCGCCACCACATCCAAAAACCACGGCAAGTTTTCCATCGGTATGGGGACGTAGTGTCTTCAAAAGCATCTCTAGGGCTTCGGGTGTATGGGCAAAATCTACATATACTTTGCTTCCCTTCTCAGTATGCCCCACAAACTCAAGTCGGCCGATGGGAGCCTTCAAATGTTTGATAGATTGAATTGCTTTTTCAAGGAGGACCTGATCCTGATGGGTTCCATACAAGATGGCAAGAGCGCACATGAGATTCATGGCTTGGAACTCTCCAATAAAAGGCAAGATGATCTCATGGGTTTTTGAGAGAATCTCACACCGAATAGCAAGCGTATTGTCAGAAGGTTGTAGGTCAAGAATTCGGAATTCTTTTCCCTGCTTTCCATAGGTCAATACTTTGTGGCCACTCTGTTCACATAGTTCCTTGAGGGTTTCGAATTCTGGGATGTCTGCATTGAGAACAGCAGTCTTTCCTTTTGGAAGACATTCCGCGAAGAGGCGGCTTTTAGAGACAAAGTAATCTTCGAAAGTGGCGTGATAGTCCAAGTGATCCCGGCTAATATTTGTGAATGCGGCCACTTCCAACGCCAGGCCATCGGTTCGGTACTGTTTCAAACCGTGACTAGAGGCCTCGAAAATAAGGTGATCTATCCCTATATTACCCAACTTTTGGACAATTTCGTGGAGGCTAATTGTATCTGGAGTGGTCAGAGTGCTTTTTGACAAATCAGGGGGGAGGGGAAGGCTGGTTTGGAGACCGATGGTTCCCAGACTTGCACAGCTATAATCCAAGGATTGCCATAGTTGCTGTACAAACGAAGCAACAGAAGTTTTACCATTGGTACCCGTTACAGCGGCACAGTGTTTGGGCTGCTTTCCATAAAAATTCGCGGCAATCTGGGAGAGGATTTTTCGAGGGTCCTCAGAGGTAAAAATAATCTCTGATGATTGGGAAAGTCCCTCTTTTGGTTGCGCTAGAATAGCACTAGCTCCCTTTGACAGCGCTTGCGGAATAAAGTCTCGGCCATCAACTTGTTCTCCATTGATGGCAACGTAAAGGGCTCCAGGCACCACTTGGCGAGAGTCTGAAACGATACGTGTGATTTCAAGATCTGCCTTCCCAGTAGCGGGAGAAAGAGAATCTGGCAAGAGATTAATAAGACGCATGACGGAATCCAGTGGAGGGAATATCAATATGGAGCGCATCTTCAATGGCGGAATCTGACTCATTTACGGGATTCACCCCAAGGATGGGGGCGATTCTGGCAATAACATTGGCGCCCAGAGGTGCCGCTGTCCAGCCACCGCCGGTATATCCGAATGTCTCTGCTGATCCTTGAGGGCGGTCGAGCATCGTGAGGACCACATATTTAGGATCATGCATTGGAAAAGCGCCAACAAACGAGGATAAGGTTTCTTTTGTGTTATACGTTTTACCGTCAGTTCTGTTGGCTGTGCCGGTTTTGCCTCCAACAACGTAGCCATCAACGTTTGCTTTTCGAGAGGTGCCGTCAGTTACGGCAAGTCTTAATAGTTGGCGCATTTGATGGGAAGTCTTTCTTGAAATAATCCGTTTTCCTTCTGGGGTTTCCGCTCTCTTAAGGAGAGTAGGTTCTACCATAATGCCATCATTTACAACACTTCCTACGCCCATTGCAAGCTGAAGGGGGCTAATAGAAAGGCCATACCCATAAGAAATGGTCATCATATTTATATCTCGCCATTGTTTTGGCGTGAGAGGGGCCCCAACTTCAGGAATTTCTACGCTGACTGGCTTCAAGAGTCCGAACTTATCCAGATAGGCAATATGTCCTTCTGTTCCGACGTCCTGGGCCATTCTAACCATGCCAATATTTGAAGAATACTGAAAGATCTCGGGAACGGAGAGCCAACGGTTTTTTCCCCGAAAGTCGTTGATACTAAACTTAGCAACACGAATGGGATTGGAGGCATCGTACCCATCTTGGAAGGTAACCGTTCCTGTTTCTAGCGCCATTGCTGTCGTAAATATCTTGATGGTAGATCCCATTTCATAAATGCCCAGTGTATTGGCATTAAAGCGCTCTTCCGACTTGGCCTTTTGCGGCATATGAGGGTCAAAATTTGGTTGGGAGACCATGGCCAAAATCTCTCCAGACTTTGCGTCTAGAACAAGGACACAACCGCCTTTTGCTTTAAAGTGTTCGATGGTTTTTGTCAGCTCATCATTGACAGCATGTTGAACACTGAGATCTATTGAAAGTTGGACGTTATTTTTAGATAAGTCTACGTCGAAACCATATTCTATTCCTGCAATGCCCCTGTTATCTACGTCTGTAAATCCAAGAACGTGAGAAACGAGGCGTCCGTGAGGGTATACCCGCTTTTCTTCTCGATGGAAATGAAGTCCAGGAAGTCCCATGTGGTGGACCAGGGCTTGCTGCTGGGGGGTGAGATTTCGGGCAATCCAGACGAAGTTTTTGTCAGAGGATAGTTTTTTCAAAAGGTCCTTTTGATCCAGTTGGGGAAATATTTTAGTCAACTTTTCAAAAGCGTCTGTTGTGTCTAAGATTATTTTAGGGTTGGCGTACAAGGAGGCAGTGATGAGATTTGTGGCCAGAGTCTTTCCATTTCGATCGAGAATGTTGAATCGAGCAACGCTGTGGCTTGAATGGGAGAGGAAATCGGAAATGCCTGGTTCATCCTGCCCTCGCAAGAGGGTCACATCAATGAGCCTGTAAGAAACTGTCAAAAAGCCAATGGCAAAAAACAGACTCACCATTAGGAGTCTATTCCGGGCCATTTCCAACCCTTTAAAGAGGGAACCTACAAATTCTAGGTTCTGTTTTTTAGAAAGGTCTACCGAGGAGTTTTTTTTCGGGTTATTGGGGAGATATATCATATGTTTGGTATTTAATGTGTTGAATAGTTTGAAAGCATCAGGCGTGATGTGGGCTTTGTTGGGGGATTTTCGGGTTCAAATGAAGGATCGTTGACCCTATAGGGCAATCGGTTGAAGGCGAATATTTGGTTACTGGAAATAGGTTTAAGTTTCAAAAGTTGCTGCGATAATTTTTGGAGAGTGGAAGGATCATTGAGATGGCTCCATTCAGCTTCCAAAATGTGGATAGTTTCTTCGTTCTTGAAGATTTGTTTGTGAACCGTTATGAGTTCTTGCTCAAGCTCGAGCACTCGGTACTTAATATGAAACAGAGCAACGCTTATGCAAATTGTGAAAGCAATGAAAATGAGGGTAGAACGTCTCATGGCATCGTCCTACTTTGCGAAGGGAAAATCCGTTCAGCCACCCGAAGGCGCGCTGAACGGGATCTGGGATTTTGGGAGATCTCAGACTGGGAAGGGGTAATGGCTTTGCGTGTAAGAAGCTTAAAGGTTTTATGCCCTTCTTCGGCTTCAGGCACATAACGGGAGAGCCCTTTATGTTCACTTCGATTCTTTAAAAAATGCTTTACGCATCGATCTTCAATGGAATGAAAAGAGACCACAGCAAGTTTTCCTCCTGGAGCGAGGATATTTTCAGCGGATTCAAGAGCCCGCTGGAGCTCTCCCATCTCGTCGTTGATGTATATCCGTATGGCTTGGAATGTCCTGGTCGCAGGGTCAATTTGGCCCTTTTTAGCTGGAATGATACGACGGACAATCTCAGCCAGTTGTCTCGTGGTGGTAATGGGCGTTTTGGCTCGCTCTCTTACGATGGCCCGCGCAATGGGGCGAGATTTCCGTTCATCTCCAAACTTATAGAGTATGTCCGCAATTTCTGTCTCTCCCAAAGTGGCCAAAGCGTCCGCGGCCGTTTCTGAAGATTCGCCCATGCGCATGTCTAAGGGACCATCCTTTTGAAAGGAAAAGCCTCGCTCAGCCTCATCAATTTGGAAGGAAGAGACGCCCAGATCTAAAGCGATGCCATTTATTTCTTTGGCGCCGTTTTCCTTGAGGAGCTGCTCCATATCGCCAAACTTTCCTAACAGAAACTTGAATCGCTGAGGAAACTCTTTTTTTAGGGAGGCAGATCGTTTGATGGCATCTTTGTCGCGATCTATGGCCCAAACAGTGCACTTGGCGGCGTTGAGTATGGAGCGACTATAGGAACCAGCGCCGAAGGTTCCGTCTACGTAGGTCTTCCCGTCCTCTGGGGCAATGGACTCTATAATCTCGTTGAGGAGGACGGGAATGTGCTGGGAGGCACATTGGGAAGGAGAAAAGGGAGGAGGGCTCATCGGGCACCCTCCTCAGGGGAAGAAGTATCAGTTAATTTGAGTGTTGCCTTCTTTTCGTGGATACGTTTACGAGCCTCACTCTGATGTTTTTGGAAGATTTCTGGCGACCATATCTGAAAAGTAGCTCCGCGACCCACGAATGCAGCATGGGATTCGATTTGAGCATGGGCCAAAAGTTCTTGTGGGAGCATGATGCGCCCCTCACTGTCGAAGGGCAATTGATGGGAGTCAGCAAATATCGTGGAAGCAAAGTCATCTTGAGTCTCCGAAAATAAGTCGAGTCGATCAACGCTCTGAGAGAGTTGCGTCATACGATCGATCCCGCAGGCTTCAATTGAGGGAGATTTATAAGAACGAAAGGCAACAATCCCGAGGAATGGTTGTCCCGCAAGGGCCGTCCGAAAGGTAACAGGTACCGATACTCGACCTTTCTTGTCGATCTTATTTGTAAATGTGGAGAGAAATAGGGCCATTTATACGTATCCCATACCTTTCAACATTACTCCCTACACACTGACCACAAACCACACTATTATGGGATAGCATGGGATTCTATGGGAGTCAATGGGAAAATAGCATTTCCAGGTGGGATTATAGCCTACTTTGACGGGCTAGTGCTTTTAAATCACTGTGGATAAAGGCAAAAAAGAATTCGGCAGGCGAATATGTTTTTTCGCCCTCCATAATTTCAGCCAAGAGGAAAGCTTTAGATCCATCGTGACGGGCACACACTGGATGCATCGTGAGGGGAAGGCTCTGGATGCAATCATATACTGCGTTATCCGGCCCATACTGCGTTATCCGGTCCAAAATTCGTCTTCCCGGCCATTAGGAATTCTTAGCAAGCCGAAGGCGCGCTTTAGAATTTCTTATGAGCGCGGGATCCAGGGGCCGGGAGTAAGAGCTTTGAGATCAAATCCATATTATTGGGCACTTTTGGCACACTGATCTCTGGTTACTAATCCCTGAAAGCTGGATACCGAGATACCAACTCACTCTAAGACTTGCCGGCTTAAGACGCCGGCTCGCCAAGAGTTCGTAGGTTCCGGCATGACGGCTATTTAATTCGTTCCCTTAAAATAGTTGCCCACCCTATCCTTCCTCTTAAATGCCTGATACTGTCTCAAAAAAAAAGAGGGTGGCAAGGTGGAAGCTAAACAATCCAAGATAATTCATTTCATTATTTTTTTGTCTCTATTTCAGGCCTTATTATTGGCACAGGCCCCAATTTGTAAAGCATCCATCTGTGAAGAGCTTCGTTCGGAAGTGGATATTGACTTGGAACAGGCAGAGGTACTTTACACGAAAGAAAATGGGTATGTGGTATTAAAGGAGGGTCCTTATTATGCTTTATCCTTTAATGGAGGAGAGGATGTGCAGGGAACAAAAGATCCTTCAGACGTTACTGAGTTGCCGCTTTTGTTTGCACGCTTGATGTCTATGGGGGTTTTGTATCCCAAGCATATCAAAAGAGTTCTTATGGTGGGTTTGGGGACAGGTATGTTGAGCAGTTACTTGCACCACTATTTCCCCGAGGCACACATTACCTGTGTTGATCACAATCCATTGGTTATTGAGGCGGCCAAGGCATATTTTGGGGTGCCAGATACAAGTCGGCATAAACTCGTTCTTGCGGATGGATTGACGTTTTTGAAAGACACCCAAGAAAAGTATGATCTAATCTTCTCTGATGCTTACATGGAATTTATTCCAACCCATATGGCAACTGCTTCCTTTTATGCACTCGCTAAGGAGAAGTTGGCACCAAACGGTGCCTTGGTCCAAAATGCTATTCCCTCCAAGCATCTCAATATTCAGCAAGTGCGGGAGAAGCTGAGTCAAAGTTTTGCACATGTGGATACGTACAATGAAGATGTGGCAGGAAATGCCCTGCTAGGAGAGGATGAAGAAGGGGATAATACAATTCTCATTGCTTATAACGGTCCCAAAATATCCAATAAAAGTTTCAAAAAGAGAGCAATAAGGCTTCAAAAGCAACATGGATTTCGTTATGGTCTGAGAGAGTTGTTGAAATGTTGGATGTAGGTGGGAGAAGCATTTTTACGGAGATGTTATTGTAGAGGGGCAAAGGTGAAATTGAGAAGAACTAAACTTTTCTTTGCAGGGGTTATTATTTTTCTAGGTTGTCATGGGAGTGTCCAGGGACAGTTTGATAAAACTCTTTGTAAGAAACAAAGTAAGGAACTACACTTTGATATTAAAACGCAGGATTCTTTGAGTGGAGATAGGTCAGGAAAAAGCTCTTTTTCGGTTTCAAAAAAAGGAAAATATATAAATTTTTCTTTTGGTGATAATGTCCAGCGAATAAGAAATTCAGAGGATCCCACAGAACTATCACAATTTTCGGCTCGTTTGATGACGCTAGGCCTTTTATATCCAAAAAAATTAGAAAAGATTCTTTTTATCGGTTTAGGAAGTGGGCAAATAAATTCCTACCTTCATCAATTCGCTCCAGAGATAGAGATAACCTGTTTAGAGGTTAAATCTGAGGTCGTTAAGGCTGTGGAGAATTATTTTGGTTTGTCTCCGGATCAGAAAATCGTGACCGAGGATGTGTGGGAACACCTCCAAAATACGAAAGAAAGATACGATATTATAATTTTGGATTTTGACGTAATATCTTCCCTAGGCAAACATTCCGGTGATCTGTCTCTATATAGGCTGATACGAAGTAAATTGGTAACCGGCGGTGTTTTTGTTGGAAATTTTCTCACAAAAATTGATCGTTCTCCCAGTGACATACGAGAAGTCCTTTTGAAGGTTTTCGATCATGTTGATGGATTCAATGTACGGGAAGAGCCTAGTAAATTTGAGGAACAAAGAAGTGATGATGCAATTTTAATTTCATACAACGGCCCTCCTAAAACAGAAGAAATACTTTTAAAGCGAACGTTGGGTCTTCAAAAAAAATATAACTTCCGATACAATATCAGTGAACTTTTTTTGTGTTGGTACTAATGAGGTTAATAATGAAAAATCGCAAAAATGAAGGTGGTTTAGAACGCTATAGCTGCTTTGTTAAGTACTGTTTTATTGTTTTTACTATTGTTACTACTTGTTTTCAGTTGGCAACAGCATCGGATACTGCAAATCCCTTAGCTTGCTATCAACTTTCAAGCCAACCAAAATTCAATCTGAAGAAGGCTGACGTCATTGATGTAATTCAAGGAAAAGATATTTCGGTATATGTTTTAGAAGTTGGTCCCCATATAGGAATGTCATTCGAGAGAAAACATGATATTCAGTCTATGTATAACCCCTTAGATAGTACTGAACTGGCTATGAGTTATGGGCGGATCATGACTCTAGGAGTTCTGTATCCTACGACAAAAGAGATTAAGAAAGTTCTTATGATAGGCCTAGGAGGGGGTAGAATTACCAGTTACTTGAGTCAGTATATGAAAAACACACATTTCACTGGGGTTGAGCTTAGTCCTGAGGTTATAAAGGTTGCTCAGCAGTATTTTGACGTAAAACCTTCAGAAAAAATTAAGATCGTAGAAAGTGAAGGTTGGAAGTTTTTGAAGGGGAGTAAGGAAAAATTTGATTTAATTTTCTTAGACGCATATTGGAAGGAAATTCTTCCTGAACATCTTAAAGGTGAAGCGTTTTATAAAGAAGTGAAGAAGCATCTTGTTTCTGGTGGAGCGGTTGTTCAAAATGTATTCAATAAAAGGTATTTTTTGTCAGAGGCGGAAGATGTAATGACAAAGCTTTTTGATCATGTGGATATTTTTGAGAGGGGACATAATTTTATTTTAATTGGGTATGATGGGCCTCTAAAAACAGAAAGTGAGAAAGTAACACTAGCCGAGACATTGCAGAAAAAATATGACTTTCGATATAACCTTAAGGATTTATTTGAATGTTTTTTCTACGAAAGTATTCCAGACGCGCCGAGGAAGAACTAGCAGTTACTATTCATAAAAGTTTTAAAACAAGTCTTTTGGGTTTATTCCATAATGCAAAGCCAATTTGAGAGTTTTTGCTTTATCTTTCGGAGTTTTCTTTGTATAAATTATATAAAAATTGGTAGTTTCAAGGGAGCTACAGAGTGATCTGTTTTTCGGTACAAAACTTCTTCCCGTATTTTTTCCGTAAAATAGGGGCTATTCCAAAGATCAATTTATGCTGAATGGATCCAATACAAAAACAATTATAGCTCTATGTTTTAAGAGTCTGACAATATTCAATTATTATTTTTTTATTGTCGCTTTCTTGCTGATTCCTGAATATTCTCTCAGCACTCGTATTGGAATTTTTGAGGAGTCAGACGAACCTCCCCCAGGCTTCGAAGCTGTAGATGTTGCTGAAGAGACTAACTATGTGGAAGCCTATTTTTTCGGGAATTTGCTTGGTAGTTCTCTAATGACATACCAAGATAACAAGGTAGTTATTAAAAATCCGGGCCTACTTGTAAAGAAAATGAAAGGGCTTAAAGATCCTGAAGCTGTCCTTAAAGCATTAACAGGAGAAATAGCTGGCAACTCAGAGTTAGCATGTAGTAATGAAAATGCACGACAACCCTGTGGAATTTTAAGTCCCAAAGTAGCTGCAGTTATTTATGACAGATTCAAAAGAGAATTGTCTATTTTTGTTAATGCAGATCTCTTAGACAAAAAAGAACTTGAATTTGATCAACTGCCACGATCAACGAGTAATTTTTCTTTCCTGAATAATGTTTTTGTGAATTCGACAGGGAGTAAACGAGAAAGGAACTATACTGTTAACAATAGAAATGTTTTTGCCTATAAAGAGGCATTTATAGATATTGACTCGAGTTATTTCCTGGATGAAGGTGATACGTCTTTATCTACTGTTGGTGAAAAGCGTTTTCGTTTCAGTACAATTACTGGAAATTTGAATAGATGGAATAAGACATTTCAGATTGGAACTGTGAGAAATGAAGGAAGTAACTTTCTATCATCTCAGCTTCTTATAGGAGGTAAGTTTTTTACCACACTTAATCAACTTACAGACCTAAATAGCGCCCAGTCGACTCCAATAGAGGTTTTCCTAGCTTTACCCGGGGAGGTCCAAGTTTTTAGGGATAAAAAACTTCTGTACGCTCAAAACTATACGGCTGGCAATCAGTTCATCAATACTTCTAGTTTTCCAGCAGGAAATTACGATGTTCAAATCAAAATTATTGACATAAATGGCAACGTAACGGAAACAACACAGGCTTTTGTTAAGACGGAAGTTATTCCTCCATTTGATTATCCATTTTACTATGGGAGTTTTGGATTTATTGAAAATACAGCAAATAGAACTCAAGAGCTGTTTCCTCAGTTTTTTAATGATTTGGTTGGGCAGATGGGGACGGCTGTAAGAGTAGCTAACTCTTGGGCCTTAGCTGAAAATGTTCAGTTGGCTCGGAGTGTTGCTGCATCAGAGTCTAGTGTAATTTTTGTCGATTCTGACATAACGTTAAAGGTTGGTGGGTTAATTACAACAAAGAAAAATTATGGATACTTTTCGGATCTACGTTATAGAGCAAGTTTTTTTTCTGGAGGCGGAAATTTTCTTAGTATGTTTGGTCCAACAAAGGCTCAAAGGAACAAAATAGCTTCTGAATTTGACCCTGTTTCTGGGACGCGTGTAAGATATTCAGCCTTTCTTAATTTGCCTCTATATAAAGGAAATTTTTTGTTCAACACTAGTTATGGAAAATCAGATGTTGGGACAAAGAATAGAGCTTACACTGCCACCTTTAGTTATCCTCTTTACAGGGAAAGTGGCATTTTTGCAAATTGGTTAACAAGCTATAATGTTAGAAATAACGACAGGCTCTATATATTTGGTATAAATGTGAGTTTTTCCCATGATAATTGGAGACACGCGTTTCGGGGGACTTACAATAGGGAGCAAGATATTGAAAATCAGCTTAGTGAACGTGATACACAGGATTATACTTTAAGTTCTGCTTGGACAAAATCTGAATCTGGGCGCTATGATTTGGGAGCAGGAGTGACTGGGAGTCATACTTCAGCGTCTGATTCTTTAAGGCCATCCGTATCATATAGCGATAATTTTGGGCGCTTTCAAAGCAGTGCGTCTTATAGCAAACCTATTTCTGGGGCAATTAGTCGGCAGTTTAGTTTTTCGGGGGACACAAGTTTTATTGCTGCAGAAGAGAAGAGCGGTTTCTCGAACTCTTCCCGTAATACTACGGGGATTTTTGTGGATGTAATATCTTCTGAGGCTGACCAGGAATTTGAAGTGCTCATTAATAACCGCCCTGCTCAAGTTATTAAGTCAGGAACTGCTGCATTCATACAACTGTCACCGTTCAAGACTTATATGGTTTCTATTAACTCCTTAGCGGGTAATCTGTATACGTATAATCCTGAACCAAAGTTTGTCACTTTGTATGAGAGTAATATTCAACCACTTTCGTGGGAAGTGCAAAAAGTGTTTTTGCTTATTTCACAGTTTGTAAGGCCTGATGGAAGTTTTGTCCAATATGCAGGTGTGGAAGGTGGAGTTGATTTAGCCCAAACAGATGAAAATGGGTATATTCAAGTTGAAATTCCTGAGGGGACAGAAAAATTGTTTGTTGAACCCATTGAAGGAGCTTTTTGTGAAGTTAAGGTTGGCGGGTTGGCTCCGGAAGATAACTATGTATATAAGGAGAGTATAGTCTGTGTTCCTACAAAGAAGAGGCCAAAAAGAATTGATAATAAAAGAGAGAATAAATATGAAGGGGAAGTTCTTTTTGAAGAACTTAAGAAGGATGAAACTTCAGAGGGGAAAATAGAAGGTGATATACCTGTTGTTACAGAAGAGGAGATTCAATCACCATCGCAGAAACAGCCAGATCATTTGAATGCTATCGATCCTGGAAAGACTAGTTTTGAGGAAGAGTCCATGGAAGGAGTTCAAGATCAAAAAGAGATGGCAGAAGAGAGTATTCAAGAAGAAGTCGGTGCAGGAGTTTCTTCGCAAGAGAATATTCAGCCTGAAGATAATATCGAGGATCTTGATGGAATTTCTTCAAAATCGAAACCAGTGATTGAAGAATCGGTGCACAGAGAAATACCAATGATTGATATCGATAAAAATATTAATAAAACAACTGAGAACAAGAAAGCAACAAGATTTAGTAAAGAATTAGTTTATCAAGAAGGGAAGCCAGCTATTTCACCAAAACGAGCTAAGCCTATGAATAAGAAGTTTAAGAAAGAACTGGTTCATCAAGAAGGGAAATCAGAAGGAGCTGAAAAGAAGGGTACATCTACAAACAAAAATTTTGAGAAAGAATTAGTTCATCAGGAGGGCAAATTAGTTGATCTAGTAAAACAAGGCAAGGCATCGGGCAGACAGTCTGAAAAAGAACTGGTTTATCAAGTGCGTGATTCTTCAGTGAACAGGGCAAGTGGTCAAGCAGTAAATCCTACTAGAGTGACTAAATCTGTAAAACGCCTAAAGGAGCTGGTATATCATGAGGTAATTCCTGCTGTTGAGAAAGCTATGAACAAAAAATCTACGCAACGCCCTGAAGTCGGTCCGACTAAGAATAAGGTTTACGGAGAGAATAGTCTATTAGGGATAGTTCCTAAAGAAAAAGCCAAAAAAGGTATCAAAACAGGGCCCATCCCAAAAAAGGCTGTGTATTATGAAAAAGGACATCCTGAAAGTCTTGGAGAAAAGACACCTTCCTCGAATAGAAAAGAGCTCGTTTATCGAGAAGTTTCTTTTCTAGAGCGGTAGACATAAGGATTTTATTGTTGTCATTAAATAGAAGAGATGTCTTATTAAGAATTTCCTAATACATCTTCAGGTTTTTTTGTGTTACTATTTACTTGTATTGTTGTTTTAATTATTTGTTTAGTTCAATTTTAATGGTGGTAAATGATTAAGGTTACTATATTATTCTTTTCATTTTTATGTACATTTTGTTTGATAAATGAAGAGGTGTTAGCCAAAAATATAACATACGGTATTTTAGCTCCAGAATTCTCTAAAAGTCAGCATCAGAAGCTTAAGGAGTGCAACCTAACGTGTTCAGTTTACTTGGGGGGAGCGTGTGCTCAAGTGCCTAATTGCAGCTTTTGTTGTGATAGCCAGTATGGCCCAGGGACAGAAATACTTCACAATTTTAGTAGTTGAGCCAAGAGACAGCCCACTGTTATTGGGAAGTAAAATTTTTCATGCAATTCTTGTATAATGTATTAGTTTGTTTGCCCTGCACTTTTTTTATCTAGAGTCTCTGCAACCGTTTCAAAAGAGACAGGACCTGCTTCAGGGATTTCAAAAGTGTAAGTGTTTCCAGCATAGAGGCGTTTGCCAGTTACCCCTGTTTCCACACATTTATCAGCTGAAGTGCATTGTTGGATCTTCCCAAAAAGCAGATTTGTATTGCCGATATTTTTTACGGTAACAGACTTGCCATTCCGAATTGCAGAAATTTTTGCAACTGGTTTTATAGGAGGTATTACTAACTCAACTAAAAAAGCAACATTTACACGTAAAAATAGTCGTTTTTCACCTTGTGAAACTGGTGCTACACGCTTTAGTTGTCCCAAAACGGGCATCACCTTAATTCTGTAGATGCGTTCTTGTTCACCTGGCGGTTTTAAAAGTGAAACACGAATGCTTCTCCTTTGATTCGGTGCAAGGACTAATTTTGGAGGTGTCAGAAGTAAGCCAACTTCCTTTGGATTTCGACTTTCTATGGAACGTTCGTTCGGCATGCCAGGATTCTCAATAAGTTTTAGAGTAGTGCCAACGTATGACTTTTTATCTTTTTGTTGGTTGAAAACTGAAATATCTTGATACGGCTTATCTTTTAATTTGAACTGTGTCCTTAATGGAGAGACGATAATACGTGCACACGCATGATGAACACACAGCGTACACGCTAATGTCATAAAAATTACTTTTGAAAAAAAACTTCGAAGCTGCATCTTATTCTTTATTATTCATCATATATAATCACTGACCACATGATACTATTACCTAAATCCGTTGTCAAACCGTGGATGGAAATTAATTTATTATAAAATTGATATTTGCGTTTAAGGTTCATGTTAAATTTTTATATTTCCTGCTGCAAAATTTAGCTAGAATGTGTTAAAGTATGTGCTAAAATACTAACAGAGACGGGTAACTTTTAAGGATTTGCGGAAAAATGCGTTATAGTGATTGGAAAGGCCTTTGTTTTCAAGACGTGAGGGTGGCTGTTAGGGTTCTTTCAGTGGCACTTTTTCTCTGCTATTTTATTGGTATTTCGTTTTCACAAGCTGGCTCTTCTGGAGGAGGAGGTGGTGGTGGAGGTGGTGGTCCAGGCGGGGGAAGTCCTTCGAAGGTTATTCCAGTGGGTGCCTCGATAGGGCTCCAAATTTTCATTCAAGATTCTAGTATTGATGGACTCACTTTTGATGAAATATTAGATTCAACTGCGGGTGACGTTACGGCTCAGGACAAAATATGTGTCTTTAGCAATGTGAATTTTGGAGGTTTAGCTAGGGCGTACACAGTGACTGTAACGAGTGATAATGGGGAGTACAAGCTGTTGAATGCAGATGCTGCAGCTGCGGCAACGCCTGGTGGGCAGATGGTATATTCGATCCAATTTGCCGATAATGTGAATGGCGCTGGTGCACAACAGGTGCCCGAGGGCGCAACATTGACGGGGTTTCAAGCAACTTCTGTTGGTAAGTGTAGAGGAAACAATCCTGGAAATAATTCTGTTGTTATAGCTACAATTCTGGAGTCGGATTATCAAGCAAAGCTGGCTGGTGACTATCTTGATAATATTACTGTGACAGTTGCCTCGCCGTAGACTTTTCTTTTAAAAAACAATAGCTAATTAGAGTTTTAAGCTAAGCCTAATATAATAATCTTTGAGAATGTGTGTATTCTGAGTTTTAGAATTGAACCATAGAATAAAACTCAACAAAAACAATCGAATGTATTATTTTTGTATGGGTTTAGCATCTGACATCTCTTGTCCCAATGAAAAACAGATCATTTATCTCATTGCAACTCCTTAAATGCTTTAGAAAAATGTACCAAAAATAGTTCGGTTTATTATTTTAATTAATTCAAATAGATATTGTTATGCAATGAAAAAGAAATAATAACTTTAGACTATTTGTGGTAATATTATATTGAGATGTTTGTTTCATTGTGGTTTTAAAGTTTGTGTTTAAAGAGGTGGAGTTATGTCAGGAAAGTTTAGTAGCGTTAAACGTTTAAATGTATTTGCTGCAAGTGCTTTAGGCTTGGGGCTGCTCTTGTCTTCGTCAACAGGCATTAAGTCGGCGTCTGATAGTGATGATATAACTCTGACATTGGCTGTTGGACAACAGATCTTTATACAAGATTCCAGCATTGATAACATAGATTTTGGTACTGTTTCTGAGGTTACAAGCGGTGATTTAGATGGAACAGATGATCTATGTGTTTTTAGCAATGTGAAGTCAGGCACAGGTAATCAAACTAAGGCCTTTAAGCTTACACTTACCACAGCAGAGACGGCAACCTTTCAATTGGAAGAGGACGGTGGAGCCGGCACGATAGCCTACTCTGTGGAATGGATTGATGAAATCGGAGGATCATTTGGTGATGGTGGAAATAGTACTGTAACGTATAACACCGCTGTTGACGATCAAACTGCGACAACCATTGGTCAGTGTCGAGGGTCGGGTGGAAATGACAATACGAAGTTGTTTATCCGAATACTTGAGGCAAACTATACTGAATTAGATGCTGCAACGTACAATGGTACTATTACTGCAGTGGTCGCTCAAGCTACGGGCACCTAATACGGGATAGTAATGGCCTTCCATCATTTCGATCGTATGGAAGAATTAAGGAGAGAGCGTTTGTTTTGTGTAGGTAGTTTTGAGTTCTTAATTTTAGCCTCATCTCAAGGAAAGTTTGTTGAGGCGCTTTAAGTTGATTTTGAAGAGTTGGAGACATAATTATGTTGAGGAAACTTCGTGGTATAGAATCGAGAGTTGTGTTGGGTGCAAGTTTTTTGGCATTTCTGGTGGCTTTTTTTCCTCCCACAGGCCTGAAGACTGCATCGGATAGCGATGACCTCACCTTAACAATCGCGGTCGGGCAACAGATATTTATACAAGATTCCAGCATTGACAATTTGGATTTTGGGACGTTAATTGAGTCTACAACTGGTAATTTAGATCAATCTGACGATCTTTGCGTTTTTAGCAATGTGAAGTCAGGAACAGGTAATCAAACTAAAGCCTTTAAGCTTACACTTACCACAGCAGAGACGGCAACTTTTCAACTGGAAGAATCCGGTGGGTCAGGTACCGTTGCCTATTCTGTGGAATGGATTGATGAAATCGGAGGAGCATTTGGTGATGGTGGAAATAGTGCTGTAACATATAACACCGCTGTCGACGATCAGGCTGCGACGACTATTGGTCAATGCCGAGGATCGGGGGGAACTGACAATTCCAAGCTATTTGTGCGGATAATTGAAGCTAGCTATGAAGCATTGGATTCTGGGACGTACGATGGAACAATCACTGCAGTGGTCGCTCAAGCGACTGGGACGTGATTAGTTTGATAATTTTCATTCATTCGAATATATGAAGTATAAGAGTGGAGGCCATTCTTTTCATTTCTGCTTGGGTGTTTTATTTTCAGTTCCAAGTAGTATATAGTGACGTGGTATGTTTCCGTTTAGCAACAGGTACGTTTGGATATGTTTATTAGCCGGAATGGGTTGCAGTTTATTTTGTTTCTTCTAGCATCCTGTTTTGTTTCGCAATGTGCCCAGGGGAAAGTTGCTATTTTGTCGCAGAATGGGGATGGGACATGGATGGGGACTTTAACTTTTGGGATCAGTGGATCTGGGTACAATGATTTTTGCATATATCAAACAAAAAAAAGCAAAAAAGCTAAATCCAAAGGGCAATACCGTTATTCAGTAACCATATCGAGCGATAACAATTTTAATTTAGTAGAACCTGTTTCTGGGGAAAAGATCCCTTATCGAGTTTACTTTACCGATAAGGCCTCAGACGTTGGTCGGCGTGAAGTATCTAACCGTGTTCCTATTAATAAACTGACAACTTCGATTTCAAAGGAGAAGAAATGCAAAGAGAATGCTCGATTGCGTGTGATAGCCCCTTCTAAGGGATTTGAGCTAGCTTTGTCTGGGAGGTACTCGGACCACTTAACGGTCACTGTAGATTCTGATGAGTAAGCTTGTAGTAATTCATAGACACATCTTTACTTGCGTAATGATGTGTCAGATAGCAACTTCTAGCGGTGCTTTACTTACATATTTATCCCATTTATCGCCATGCAACCCCACAAACCCCATTCCATGGACAATGATAGCCTGATATAGTGTTTTGGAGCTTATAGGGGGAGATATGGTGAAAACACGGCTATTTTATGAAATTATGTTGCTGGTTTTAGTGCTGGTGTGGCCTGTGGCAGGATTTGGAGCCGATTTTGGCCCTGTTTCTGGGGAAATTTGCCAGAATCTATATAATCAGCCCCCAGCGGATCCAAAGCTGGCTAATTTGGTTGAATATCGCGCCTCTTCTCAGAATCCAGTCTATGTTCTTGAACAAAATCAATATCTTATTATGTCATTCGGGGCTGTGCATGACCTTCAATCCATGTATAATCCCAAAGATGAATTGGAGGTTCCTCTTGTTTATCAAAGGATTATGAGCATTGGGGCTGCCTATCCAAAAAATTTGAAGAAGGTGCTTATGCTGGGCTTGGGGGGAGGCCGTCTGACCCAGTATCTGCGTCAGTATCTGAAAAGAGCTGAATTTACAGTTGTGGAACTAGATCCAGCTGTTATTAGCGTGGCCAAGGCGCATTTTGGGGTTCAGGAAAAGGATAAGCATCTTAAAATTGTCCAGGCTGATGCATGGGAGTATCTTAAAGATTCTAAAGACAAATTTGATCTCATTCTCGTGGATGTTTGTGTGAGTGACACAGTTCCTCCACAGGTCAAGTCGGCAGATTTCTATAAAGAGGTAAAAGCCCATTTGGCAAAAGGCGGGACCGCTGTTCAAAATGTTTCCCTAAAGCACTATTATTTGGGGGAAGCTGAGGCGGCTATGAGAGAAGCTTTTGGCGGCTTTGATTCCTTTGAAACCGATATGAACTTTATCCTTGTGGCTCCAGAAATGATCACGAAACATTCAGGTGTTCTTTCCTATCGTGCCAAGAGTCGTCAAAAGAAGTATTCTTTTCGATATCCTTTGGGCGAATTACTAGGGTGCTTTCATCGGAAAGAACCCATTTCCGACTAATGTAAAGTCTGACTTTACATTAGTCGGATTTCCATAAAGATTGACTGTGGAAATGGGCTCGGGGAGGGAGCCTGTTTTGCCAAAGTCTCCCCACCCCGTTACACCATTAAATTAAAAAACAAAATGAACAAATAATATTGTATAATAGAATTAAATATAAAATTTTACTGTGGTGGTCATGTTGAATAAATATTTAAGTATTATTACTTTATCTATTGTTTTATGTGCATTTTCTGAGGCGCAGGCGTCGGGGGTGAATGGCTCTTTTCAAGTAT
>Ga0209151_1000859_pt1 | contig 20592 bp, 18 predicted proteins | sample SaaInlV_DNA_165m_FD_184688 | JGI IMG/M metagenome (GOLD analysis project Ga0209151, IMG submission 184688) | Marine microbial communities from expanding oxygen minimum zones in the Saanich Inlet - SI075_LV_DNA_165m (SPAdes) (version 2) | ecosystem: Environmental > Aquatic > Marine > Unclassified...
AACAGTACGATAGATACTTTCTGTTGAAAATGCCTTTTTTACACAAAAAACCTGTCAAGAACTTTTTTAGTTATTTTTAGCTGTTTATCTAAAAAATTAGGCTTTCCCTGTAATTTATACCGGATACGATAGTGCTGTGTTTTATTGGGGCTATTGATAATAGATCTATTAAGCATATTTCAGCTTCAATTTTAATCTTTTCCCCATAGTTCATCTAAACGACGCCTTTCATATGGAGGTATAACGATAAAAATCGTATCGAATTAAATTTATTTATTTTTATATTTCAATGCTGCCTTTTTCATCACATTAGCGATTAGATGATGTTTATATAATGTAAACTTTAGGTTTATATTATATAAACTTAAAGTTTATAATGTCTTCTTAGTTTCGTAATACAATAGTCAGTGGAGATAGCAAGACCCTAGTGTGTTAGATTCGTTCTAAAGACAGGTAGAATTATTCATATAGAACATGGTTATGATTTATATTGAAAGATATAAAAACGTATGAATATTTATATTATATTTAACGATAGATTTAACACTCTAGCATCATGTGATAATTGGGTGTTTCTGATTATTAATGACGAAATGAATTCCTAAAAGGGTTTGTTTAGTTTCCATTAAAAAGTTTCAAGCGTATGATGTCTAAGCGGCTTCAATAGTGCGAATAGACCATATGAATAATAATGAGGTTATTGGTTAATATATTTTAATTTGAGGAGAACTCATGGCTAACGTGAACACAGATCAACTTTTAGAAAATAATAAACAGTATGCGAGTGGTGAGCAGGTACATAAAGCATCCCATCCTGGACAACAACCCATTAATCCAGCCAGGCATGTAGCTGTTGTTGCCTGTATGGATGCGCGGCTTGATGTTGAGGATTTGCTCGGTTTACAAACCGGAGACGCGCATATCATTCGTAACGCCGGGGGCGTAGTAACAGATGATGCCATTCGTTGTCTGATCATTTCGCACCACTTGCTTAATACCAATGAAATCATATTGATTCATCACACTCGCTGTGGCATGTTGGCCTTTACCGACGATCTGCTTAAAGCTGGACTGGAAGGTGATCGAGCATCTGAGAGACTATTGGGACAAGCTACGGGGCGCGATTTCACAAGTTGTCACCAAAGCGCTTCAACACCTACTCAGTTTCATGCCTTCCGTGGTCCGCTTGAGGCGCTTGATTCGCCTAGCAGTGAACAGCAAACCGAACGCCTCTCGTGGGATGTCAGACGTTCAATATCCAGAGTCATGAATCATCCATGGATTCCTACCGAAGGACCTGATGCTTCGACAGTGCGAGGATTTATCTACGATGTAGATACAGGAATGCTTGAGGAAGTGAGCTATCCTGGGCCGATGGGAACCTTCGGCTTATAGTCTGACTGGATATTAACAGTTCAGATAAGCAAAAAAAGAGTGCCAACGGGGGGGGTAAGGAGATTTTTAGCCCCTCCGTTGTTGCGCTCATCGCCTATATGATAAATTTATCGCATCCCTGCGATCTTATCATTACCAATACTACTGTAATTCTCCAGACGAACCGATAGTATCTTTCAATAGCCCGTTTTATGTTTTACATAAAAGCATATGGGGCTTCTGTTTTTCCTCATAAAAAAACTCACCCAACTCTTTTTATTCCTTTGTCGTCGAATACACTAAGGTTCAGATAGGCTGGTCCTATCAAAATGTGCTATAAATAAAAATTGAAGGCTGCTATTATTATCAATCATGATATGGTTGATTTGATAAAATCGCTTCCAAGTTATTCAAGTGTGTCATGCGCATTCCTTACCTTTTTCTGTAAAGCAGGAATACAACCATTAAGAAAATCCTAAGTTGACTTTTACTGTACCTGATTTGATATTGGAAAGGTTTGTAATTGTCTGTTTTTTTAAAGGAGAGTAGTTAAATGTTGAATGATCCATTCAGGCAAATACGTTCTTTCTCATTTAGTCGAGAAATCAGCATTGCCTTGATCATTAAATTTTTGTTATTAATCAGCTTGTGGTGGTTTTTTTTCGCTGGAAAAAAGCAAGTCATTGATGAAACGGATATAGCAGGAAAAATATATGGCGAAGTTCGTTCGGAAAATATTATTGGAAAAAAACACGAAGAAACAAAATGATTTCTAATGAAGTTGTGGAGCTTTCCAGGCTCCAGTTTGGACTGACTGCGATGTATCATTTTCTATTTGTACCGCTGACAATGGGATTGGCCTTTTTATTGGCAATCATGGAATCAGTGTACGTTATGTCCAATAAATTAATTTATAAGGATATGACTCAGTTCTGGGGTAAGCTATTTGGTATTAATGTCGCTATGGGCATCACAACTGGCATTACACTTGAATTTCAGTTTGGGACCAATTGGGCCTATTACTCACATTATGTTGGCGATATTTTCGGACCACTCCTAGCCATAGAAGGAATGCTTGCATTTTTTCTGGAGTCTACTTTTATTGGATTATTCTTTTTTGGCTGGCAGCAGCTTAGTAAAATTCAGCATTTGATAGTGACCTGGCTACTTGCCTTAGGCTCTAGTTTGTCCGCGATGTGGATATTGATTGCAAATGGTTGGATGCAACACCCTGTTGGGGCTGAGTTTAACTACGAAACTATGCGCATGGAATTGACTAGTCTTGCGGATATATTCTTTAACCCAATCGCACAGGTCAAGTTTGTGCATACTGTTGCAGCGGGGTATACAACCGGATCGATGTTCGTGCTTGGCATCAGTGCTTTCTATCTATTACAAAACAGAGATGTCGCTTTTGCACGAAGGTCATTTAGAATTGCGGCTGGTTTCGGTTTAGCATCCGTACTGTCAGTGATCGTATTAGGCGATGAGAGTGGTTATACTCTCGGCGAGGTGCAAAAAGCCAAACTCGCAACCATTGAAGCAGAATGGGAGACTGAAAAGCCGCCTGCTTCGTTTACTGTTTTTGGTATTCCAAATGAGCAGACCATGACAACAGATTATGCCATTAAAATTCCCTGGTTGATGGGGTTGGTCGCTACTCGGTCAATAGATGAAGAAGTGGGGGGTATCAAAGAAATACTGAAAAACAATCGCAAGCGCATAAAACGCGGCATGATTGCTTATGATAATTTGCAAAAAATTCGCCAGGATAAAAATGATGCTCAGGCAAAATCAGTGTTTGAAGAGTATAAGGGTGACTTAGGTTATGGTTTGCTGCTAAAGCGCTATACCGATAATGTTATTGATGCTACTCCGGCACAAATAGACGCGGCTACCCGTCATTCGATACCTAAGGTTGCGCCCATGTTCTGGGCATTTCGTGGCATGGTGTTAGCTGGCTTTTTTATGCTGTTTATTTTTGCGGCCTCATTCTACTATAATGCTAAACGGACAGCGCATAAACAACGCTGGTTATTGCGCCTAGCTGTCTATGGTATTCCTCTTCCCTGGATTGCTAGTGAACTTGGTTGGGTGGTTGCTGAATATGGCCGCCAACCCTGGACAATTGCGGGCATTTTACCGACTCACTTAAGTGTTTCCAGCGTTGATGCTGGGCAGTTATATTTAAGTTTGGCAGGTTTTTTCGTGTTCTACTCTGTATTACTCGTTATTGAACTGTTTATGATGACAAAATATATACGTTTAGGTCCGAGTAGTTTGCATACCGGACGCTATCATTTCGAACAGGAAGGAGGCGAACATGTTTGATTTTGAAACAATTCGTATTATTTGGTGGGGACTATTAATCTTTGTTATTTGTGGCTTCCTGGTAACGGACGGTTTCGATTTTGGAATTGCTATGTTACTCCCTTTTCTGGGTAAAACAGATGATGAGCGACGCGTCATGTTGAATTCCATAGGCCCCACCTGGGAAGGCAACCAGGTTTGGCTGGTAGTATTGGGTGGTATTGCATTGGGTGCCTGGGCACTGGTATATGCCGTGTTATTTTCAGGTCTGTATACCGCTATGCTGGTATTGTTATTTGGACTTTTTTTGCGCCCGGTTGGCTTTGATTACCGCAGTAAATTGCCAAATCCTCGCTGGCGTTCTGCCTGGGATTGGGCGTTATTTGCCGGTGGAGCGGTTCCAGTAGTCGTGCTGAGTCTGGTGGCAGGAAATTTAATCCTTGGTCTGCCTTTTCAACTTGATGCAGATCTACGTTCTACCTATAGCGGTGGCTTCATTGATTTATTTCAGCCGTTTGCGTTGCTTTCCGTAGTCATCGGTGTTGCCTTGTTGTGTCTACATGGCGCTGTATTCCTCCTTTGGCGAACTGAAGCTGCATTAGCTGAACGCGCACGAAAGGTTATTTTCTGGAGCAGCCTGGTATTTTCAGTGAGTTTTATTATTGCGGGTGTGTGGGTTGCCATAGGTCTGGATGGATATCACATTATTTCAGGAATAGATACCACTAGCATTAACAATCCATTAGCTAAAACTGTAGAAAAAGCTAACGGTTTATGGCTCGACAATTATAGTCAATATCCAAGCTTATGCTTAGTTCCATTACACGCGATTATAGGGGCCTGGTCAGTCGTCTGGTTATCCGCTAAACATTATCAAGGGCTGTCGTTTTTAACCAGTAGCCTGGTCGTTATTTGTGTCATATTAACAGCGGCAGGTTCCATGTTTCCATTTCTTGCGCCTTCCAGTACTTTTCCCACAAGTAGCCTTACCATTTGGGATTCCAGCGCTAGTCATTATGCTTTGCAATTATTGTTTGTTGCTACCGTAATATTAATGCCGATCGTCATGGCCTATACCACATGGGTTTACCGTGTGTTACGTGGGAAGATCACGGTTGCAGATATTAAGAAAAATAACAACATATTGTATTAAGGAGAAAGTGTATGTGGTATTTTACTTGGATTTTAGGCGTTGGATTAGCTTGTTCAATGGCCATTATTAATGCCTTATGGCTGGAAATTAATGAAGACCCTGATGAAGATTAAGGTAACTCACAATAAATAAACTACCTGAAATGGTATAAACCGACTGAATGTGTAGCTGCTCGCGCTCCCATATTCTGTTTGGGAACGCATGGAAAGTAAGCTCTACTTATAAGCGCGCACGAAATAATTTAAGCAACTGACTTGCCTTTTTATCCGGTTCCTGTTTCTATGCCTTGAATAAAAATCGTGCGCCAGATACTCACTTTATTCCGTGCGCGTTCCTTACTTGAACTTGGCTAGTTTTTTAAGACGAGACACCTCGGTGGGGAGTAGGCTTTAGCCTACACGTAAAATCTGTGCGTTACACATGTAGGCTAAAGGCCTACTCCCCTCGATATGTTCCGTCTTAAGGTTGCAACACAGCAGAGTTTGGGAACAATTGTTTCATGCCATTTTTTTAATAGGTGGGTTATTATTTGCGAGTGACCTAAAAGATGAAGTTGCTGGTTTTTACCTAATTTGCCATTACCCATCTTTACTTCGCGCGGTTACGGATGTGCAATTTATAACGCACTAATTTTTGTCGTAAGCATTTATTTAGGCACTTTATCTAGCAGAGTAAGGCCACCGATCAGTCCGAGAGTTGCAGCAATTAAAAAATAGGGACCAAAAAACCACAAGACAATTGGCAGGCTAAAAAAGAAGGAGCGAATACCAATCGTATAATAACTGCCAGCCTTATTTAAATAAGCACTGGTTTGTTCATACAAGTTGTAATCAGTCGCGGGGTCTTCAGGCAAATTAATCATATAACCAACATGATTAAATAAGCGAACTGCCATGGAAAAACAGAAAAATGCCATTGAAAAAACCAGCAATAATAACCCCAGCTTTAGTTGCCATATTTCAGGAGAAAATGAATGTGTAAAACCAAAAGGGTGCCACTTTAATGCCCATTGACCAATTTTGTCACTGACATTTAGGGTGCCGATGGTAAGTAATATAGAGGTCGATGCCATGAAGTTGGCTGCTAATACTGAGTTGCGTAGGGTTTGAACGGCTAGAATTTCCTTCTTATCGCTGTCCATAATCATCTTGACCCATCGCTTTCGCACCCTCGCGTTCAGAATGTGTGTGCTCGAATCTGGTGCATTACGGTTTTTTCTTGCCAAGTATAGATAATAACTTAACACCAATAGGCAGCTGACGCTGATAGCAACGATATCGTAATTCAAAGCAGATATTTCCTTTTTGCAATATATAGATCTATTAGGTTAATCATTCTACGCAAGCCCTCTACAAAATAAAATAGTTAAATAGAGCGATACACAGGGCAGGGTGTAGTTAACAATAAAACATTTACCTTTAGAACGTGACTTCTTGTTCAACTGTACGCGATCAAGTGAGTTTATAATTTTGTTAAATAATCAGGAATTTGAATCTTTGTGATCAGAAAGCGCATCGATCAGGGAGCAGTGATGCGTGGAATCATTTAGTTGACAGCCTTTTACTTTTCCATTTTTTGCACATCTTCGCAATGTTCATTATCCAGAGCCAACAATTCTAATATTTCATTTAAAGTAAACCCCGATTGCTGAGCACATTTGGTACAGCGAAGCCTGGAAATGGCATCAGTGGGATATAGGCGGTAACCAATGACAGGTTTTAGCGGGCTTAACTAATAAACCTTTACGCTGATTGTCTCAATGGTTACATGGGCCTGCTTTGCGGTTGATAATTTACCAATGGTCAGTTTCATTCACATAAATTTCAGGCTATTAAACTACATTAAATGATAACAAATATTAATGTTTAAATCTGGTGAAATCATCCATTACCTTACAATTAAGAATGGTAAGCATACAGTATTTGACTGATCATTCCATAATGAATTATAATCATTATGTTAGGGAGTGGGTTAAATATGAAAATCTGCTACATACAGTAAACTTTTTGGCTAAAAACTTTAGACGGAATGTATCGAGGCAAGCAGGGTTTAGCCTACATAGCACATAGATTGTACGAGTAGACTAAAGCCTACCTCCCTCTTAATTATCCCGACTGAAAATGCTAGCCAATTTTTTCTTACTTGGTCCATAATAAAAATGATAAAGTGGCCAAAACTCTCAGCTTGATATGATTATTTAACTCATTACCCTTCTTAAACTGAAAAACTATTTATGGCCAGATCTAAAGCTTTTAATGAAAATGAGGTTCTGGATAAAGCTGTAGAGGTGTTTTGGGCTAAAGGTTATGAAGCAACATCCATGCAAGACCTTGTTAATGCAATGGGTATTCAGCGCGGTAGCCTTTACGCTACCTTTGGCAGTAAACAGCAGCTTTTTTTACAAGCACTGGAACGCTATGGCAAAGTGGTGGTTAAGCAGTTTCTGGATATTCTGCAGAGCAAACCTTCTGGCGTTGAATCCATTGAATTGTTCTTCGCGCAATTGGTTGAACATTTATTAACTGCGGGGGCCTTACGGAGTTGTTTGGTGACTAATTCTGCTATTGAGCGAGGCTTAAGAGATGAAGCAACTAAGCAACAAGTGTTGTACTTACTCAATGCGCTTGACAAGGGTTTTTACAAAGCCTTACAGAGAGCGAATGAAAAAGGTGAGTTATCAACAGAACTTAATTTAAAGAAGGTTGCCAGTTTTTTAACCAGCAATATGCAGGGATTATTAGTCATCGGGAAAGTCTGCTCAGATAGGTTTGTCCTTGAAGGCATTAATCAGGTGACTTTATCAATCATAAAAAAATAATTACGAGGAATAGTACATGATATTATTTGCCGGAAAGAAGATGCCTTTTGCATCTCAATAGACTCTACAAGTCTAGTTTTTTATAACTCATATATATTCCTGATATAAACTCTGTTTGTATCAGGATTTTTACCAAATAATGAACAGTCGTTCTCAATGGAGTTACAAAAATGATTTATGCCCCACCCAACCAAACAGACAGTAAAGTTGATTTTAAAGAACGTTATGAAAATTTTATAGGAGGAGGCTGGGTTCCCCCTGTGAAAGGTCAATATTTTGAAAATAAAAGTCCGGTTAATGGCCAAGTGTTTTGTGAGATCCCCCAATCCACAGCTGAAGATATCGAACTAGCACTGGACGCTGCGCATAAAGTAAAAGATTCTTGGGGAAAAACATCGGTCACTGCAAGATCGAATATCTTATTAAAGATTGCGGATCGAATTGAAGAAAATCTGGAAAAACTAGCCGTTGCTGAAACTTGGGATAATGGTAAAGCGGTGCGCGAAACATTAGCGGCTGATGTGCCTTTGTGTGTGGATCACTTTCGATACTATGCTGGGTGTATGCGTGCTCAGGAAGGTTCGATTGGTGAGATTGACGAGAATACCGTAGCCTATCATTTTCACGAACCCCTCGGTGTCGTTGGGCAAATTATTCCGTGGAACTTTCCATTGTTGATGGCCTGCTGGAAATTAGCACCAGCTCTGGTAACCGGCAATTGTGTGGTGATGAAACCCGCTGAACAGACGCCTGCTTCTATCTTGATTCTAATGGAAGTAATAGGCGACTTATTACCTGCCGGTGTTTTAAATATTGTTAACGGCTTTGGTGCTGAGGCAGGGCAGGCTTTAGCAACTAGCAAACGTATTTCCAAAATTGCTTTCACTGGATCAACACCGGTAGGCGAGCATATTTTAAAATGTGCAGCTGATAATATTATTCCTTCTACGGTTGAACTGGGTGGTAAATCACCCAATATTTTCTTTGAAGATGTATTAGATCAGGAAGATGAATTTGTCAGTAAATGCATAGAGGGCGCGGTACTCGCCTTTTTTAATCAGGGAGAAGTTTGTACTTGCCCCTCAAGATTATTAGTTCAAGAATCTATTTATGATGCCTTTATAGAAAAAGTGATTGCACGTGCACAACAAATTAAGCGAGGCGATCCACTTGATACGGAAACCATGGTTGGTGCCCAGGCATCAAAAGAACAGCACGATAAAATATTAAGTTATGTCGAAATTGGTAAACAGGAAGGCGCTAAATTATTGATGGGTGGCAAAGCTGCTGCACTTGGAGAGGGGCTGGATGACGGTTATTATATTCAGCCGACGGTGATGCAAGGGCATAATAAAATGCGTATATTTCAGGAAGAGATTTTTGGCCCCTTTATTTCAGTCACCACCTTTAAAGATGAAGCCGAAGCTTTGGCAATTGCCAATGATACTGAATTTGGCTTAGGTGCAGGTCTATGGACGCGTGATATGAATCGTTCTTATCGTATGGGCCGTGGTATACAAGCCGGCCGTGTATGGACGAACTGTTACCATCACTATCCTGCTCATGCGGCTTTTGGTGGCTATAAGAAATCAGGTATCGGGCGTGAAACACATAAGATGATGCTAGATCATTATCAGCAAACTAAGAACATACTGGTAAGTTATGATATAAATCCATTAGGTTTTTTCTAAAGACCAGACTGAAGTAAGGTGGCTTTTAGCCGCCTTTTTTATGTTATTAACCTTAACGCTTACAAATACTTATGTCTGAACATCAAACCTATGCAAACAAAAGTTATCCAGTTAAAGCGAATATTGCGCAAAACGCACATATTAATAATGAACAATATTTAGCTTTATACAAACAATCGATTGAAAAACCTGAAATATTTTGGGCAGAGCAGGCGGAGAGTTTTTTAGATTGGCATCAGCCCTGGGATAAGGTCATGGATTATGACTACCTCAAAGGTGACATCAAATGGTTTGAAGGGGGTAAACTAAATGTCAGTGTTAACTGCTTGGATCGACATTTAGCAAAGCAAGGTGATCAAGTCGCGTTGATTTGGGAGGGAGACGACCCTGCCAATGATAAAAAAATGACCTACCGGGAATTGCATAGCGAAGTCTGTCGATTTGCTAACGTATTAAAAGCACAAGGCATTAAGAAAGGCGATCGGGTCTGTATTTATTTGCCGATGATTATTGAAGCGGCGGCTGTGATCCTCGCCTGTACACGAATCGGCGCTGTACATTCAATCGTGTTTGGAGGTTTTTCCGCAGAAGCCTTAAAAGATAGAATTAATGATTCCCAGTGCAAAATTGTCATCTGTGCTGATGAAGGGTTTCGCGGTGGGAAGGTTATACCTATAAAATCCGTTGTCGATAAAGCGCTGGATTCCTGTTCTAGTGTGCAAAGCTTAGTGGTGATAAAAAACAGTGGAAAGACGGTTGCCTGGAATGATTCACGTGATCTCTGGTACCACCAGGCGATGGCAGATGCTTCCCTGGAATGTGAGCCTGAATGGATGGATGCCGAAGATCCGCTATTTATTTTGTATACCTCAGGCTCTACAGGTATGCCAAAAGGCCTGTTACATACCACAGGTGGCTATTTGCTATATGCCGCGATGACACATAAATATATCTTTGACTATCAGGAAGGCGAAGTTTACTGGTGTACTGCAGATATAGGCTGGATTACCGGTCATTCTTATATGATTTATGGGCCTCTATGTAATGGCGCGACAACGTTGATATTTGAAGGTGTGCCAACATACCCGGATGCCAGTCGTTTCTGGCAAGTTATCGATAAGCATCAGGTTAATATATTTTATACCGCACCAACAGCACTCCGCGCCTTGATGGCGGTGGGAGATCAATATTTAGAGATGACCCAACGTAGTAGTTTGCGTATTTTGGCATCAGTCGGTGAACCAATCAATCCAGAAGCATGGGAGTGGTACTATAAGCAGGTAGGCAAGGAAAACTGTCCGATTATGGATACTTGGTGGCAGACAGAAACAGGCGGTATTTTAATTACCCCATTACCGGGCGCAACAGAATTACTACCGAGTTCGGCAACGCGACCATTTTTTGGCATTAAACCGGCTATTTTAAGTAATGAAGGCGAAGTGATAGATGATGGTTCTGAAGGTGTTCTGGTGATAGAACTTCCTTGGCCTGGACAGGCACGAACCATCTATGGCGATCACCCGCGTTTTATTGATACTTATTTCAAAAATTATCCTGGTTATTATTTTTCAGGTGACGGCGCGCGCTGTGATGAACGTGGATATTACTGGATAACGGGTCGAGTAGATGATGTCATTAATGTTTCCGGTCATCGTATGGGTACCGCAGAAGTTGAAAGTGCAATTGATGAACATCCGCTAGTTGCTGAAGCAGCAGTCGTCGGTTATCCACACGATATCAAAGGGCAGGGGATTTATGCCTATGTCATTCTACATGTCGGAACCGAAGGCAGTGACCAGCTTAGAAAAGCATTAGTTGCGTTAGTACGTTCAGTGATTGGACCTATTGCTTCGCCTGACTTTATTCAGTGGTCAATCGACTTGCCAAAGACGCGCTCTGGAAAAATTATGCGTAGGATTCTACGCAAGATAGCCGCGAATGAAATCGATAGTCTGGGAGATACTTCAACCCTGGCTGACCCGAGTGTTGTGGAAAGCATTATTAGCAATCGTTTTAATAAGTAGTCGGGCAATTTATTTACACAACGCGCATGGAATAAGGGTCACAAATGACAAACGAGGCCTTCAGCCTCGCTTGTCATGTGCGGGGCTAAAGCACCCACTTCGAGTTTAACGATTATAGATTTTTTTTCGGGCATGACAAAAGCCCAGTGACCTAAGCTCTAAGTACGTCTCACATAATATCTATATAGCTTCCAGTGAAAACGATCTTGATAAAGTTGAGTCTAACTTCGACAAATAGAATTAGCAAAAAATACTATGCATTACCATGGAATAACCAAGAAAATAATTGAACGTCCTCTGCTGGGAAGAGATGCCGGGATATCTGAGAAAAATAAAATACTCAAACGGATTTATCTGGCACGTGGTATTAAATCAGATACAGAATTACAACGTGGTCTAGCACAGCTCCCTTCGCCCTGGTTATTAACCGGCATGGAGGAAATGGTATTGTATTTAATCAATGCAATTGAGCAGCAAAAGAAAATTGTGATCGTTGCAGACTTTGATGCCGATGGCGCAACCAGCTGTACAGTAGCGATTAAAGGATTGCAGTTGTTAGGCGCTGACAATGTTGATTTCATCGTTCCTAACCGCTTTGAATATGGCTATGGATTAACCCCTGAAATTGTTGAATTAGTCATCGCCAAGCAGGCAGAAGTTCTGGTCACGGTAGACAATGGTATTTCCAGTCTGGCCGGTGTGCAAGTTGCAAAACAAGCGGGCATACAAGTGCTGGTGACTGATCATCATTTACCTGGCAAGCAGCTACCCGATGCGGATGCTATTGTTAACCCCAACTTGCTCGATGATGAATTTCCAAGTCGCTCGCTGGCAGGTGTGGGGGTCATATTTTATGTCTTGCTGGCCATGCGTAGTCGCATGCGTGAGCAGGGCTGGTTTATTACTCACAACACAGTCGAACCGAATTTAGCCCAATTACTGGATCTGGTTGCTCTGGGCACCGTTGCCGATGTAGTAGCTCTGGATCAGGTTAATCGGATCCTGGTGCATCAGGGCTTGTTGCGCATCAGGTCCGCTAAAGGCCATGTCGGCATAAAAGCGCTAGTAGCAATATCCGGGCGCAACTTAGCTGCTTTAGGCTCTTCCGATTTAGGCTTTGCTATCGGCCCAAGACTCAATGCCGCAGGACGTATGGATGATATGAGTGTGGGTATTCAATGCCTATTATCAGACGATGCTGTAAAGGCTAAACAACTAGCACAGCAGATGGATGAATTAAATATCGACCGGCGTGAAGTCGAAGGACAAATGAAGCAGGAAGCCATGCGCTTATTAAAGGATATGAATATTCTGGATAAACAACATTTGACCGCAGGCGTGTGTATTTACAACGAAGACTGGCATCAAGGTGTAATTGGTATTCTGGCATCACGGATTAAAGACCGATTAAACCGCCCCGTCATCGCTTTTGCTAATGCAGGGAGCGGTGAAATTAAAGGCTCGGGTCGTTCTATTCCTGGGGTTCATATTCGTGATGTACTCAGTGATATTGCTGTTGCCCATCCCAAGGTATTAACAAAATTTGGTGGACACGCTATGGCTGCGGGTTTAAGTATACAATTGCATGATTACCCGGTATTTATGCTCGCGTTTGATAAGGCAGTAGAACAGCGCCTGGTTGATGTCGATTTGGATCAAAAAGTCTATACTGATGGCGAACTCACAGAAACCGAGATGACCATCGGATTTTGTGAGCTGTTAAAAAACGCAGGACCCTGGGGACAGGAATTTCCAGAACCTTTATTTCATGGAATTTTTGATGTCGTACAATCACGGATTGTCGGCCAGCAACATTTGAAACTGGTATTACGCAAACCAGATAGCGAGTTACTAATTGATGCGATCGCTTTTTTTGTGGAGCGGCCTGAATACTGGTTAGGTATACGCCAGGTTAATATCGCTTATAAGTTAGATATTAATGAATACAATGGCCAGCGTAATATCCAGTTTATTATCGATTATATAGAAAAGCTGGCGTAGACTAGGCTTCTTTGAACTTGTGTCAATTGGTTTCCAGTTACTTATAATTTCAGGTAATTTGGATTTGACCTGATAATCTAACGCTGTATTGATTGTCTTACCTATTTCTTACTGCGAGTGCTTTGGATAAATACCACAAAATGATCTAGTAAAGGGCAAGTTGTAATTCCTAAGGCTATACGTATGGCTCATCACTGGCAAGCAGGGCAAGACTTAATCTATAAATACCAGAAACGGGGTGCTACTTAAGCCCAAAATACCTTTTCAAGAATCCTCTCTTGAAGAAGTTGCTTCTTGCCAAGGAGGCTGTCCGAGAATAGAAGCCGTAGCGAGGGAAAGCCTTTTTGAGTCAGTTTTTTCGAACATTTGAGGCGAATAGTTGCGCTCTTTAACGAAAATGTTCGGGAAAAATGGCCAAAAGGGATTTTTCCGTAGTAGGGTCTCTATTCTTGGACAGCCTCCTAGAACACCAAGGCAAGAAAAAAACACTTGATGATATGGAGCAAGCGATAAAGCAGTGAGCAATGGAGTACTTAAGTGATTGCAGTTGATACCAATATAACAGATAGGCGTTTTATCTAGGATGATAAAATGCAATATAAGCAAAGTCTAGAGATATTTTCAAACTGATAATCTCCCTGTTGACTTAATGCCTATACACGGCTAGTTTAATTTTCAGCGTTTAAGATCTGGTTTAAAATGCTCCAGCGCGGCTCCTGTTGCTGGGTATTTTTTCCCTGAATCCAGTGTTTGAATAATGCATCGATCGTACCATCTGTCTGTTTTAATTTAATCCAGGTGCTAATAAAGTGTTCCAGCATTAAATCGGCTCCTCCGACAGCAATCACCACTGGTGCCCCCTGGTGGACTGAAAAAGGCGTAACCACATCGTAATCAGGATTTAACAATGTCCAGGCAGCACCTGCTTCAGCACTGGTCAGTAAGATCTGGTTTTGAAAAACTGCTGAATCAAAAAAATCTGCTTCAGAATCTAGTTCAGTGACTACATAATCAGGAAACAGCATGTGAATTCTCGCGGCAAAATTGCTATCTTTACGAACCCCGATATGGATGTTTTTTAGTTTGCTTAATTGATTGATATCACTGAACTGTTTACGGCTATGATCAGGCACCACCAGAGCCATATGAGTGTCAAGATAACTCGTACTATATAAGATGCGCGTTGAAGCAAGTAAGCTGGTATTCGGCGTAATACCCGAAACAGCAATATCAAAATTATCCTCTTCTAGTTGCTGTAAAAGGTAACCGCTCTCATAGGGAATAAATTCAATTGCCACCTGTAAGTCTTCTGCCAGATACATCATCAGGTCTATATCAAAGCCAACCAATTGAGCCTGGTTGTTATAGAAAGAAAACGGCAAACTGTCTTCATGTATGCCAACCCTGATAACACTGCGCTGCCGGATTCTAGCTATTAAATTTTGGCCCGGTGCGAGTGCTACTGAATTAGGCATGGGAATACTAGCAACAGTATGAGCTACACGATCGTTTAATAGCTTCATTTGTAATATTTTCTGTTCTGGATGCTCTGTGCTTTGCTGCTGCTCAAGAAATACCCGGATAGACAGACCGACACAAATAAACAGAACCAGACTGATTAAGGCATTACGTAACAGCATAGCCCACTTAATCTTAAATATGCCGGTCATTAATGCCGTAGTGATAATAGTAAAGGTCATTAAATGCATAGCTCCAGCAACATCAGCAGTGCGCCCGCAAATGATGCCTACCGCGAAAAACAGATTAAAAATATCTTCGGGCAAATGATATAGGTCGAGTAGAAAAGGCAGGGTGGTGATCAGCTTGCCAAAGTTTAAAAAAAGCCCGACGATTAACATTTGTGGATAATCTAGAAACTCCAGAGGCCTACCATAAAACCAGGCAGCAAACACAACAAACAACAGGCTGAGTAATTTACCCATATCAGGAAAAGGATAGGCAAGTGGTAGCACCATATCGGGAATTCTGGCCTGTTTATATTCGGTGGTAATATGCTCATGAAATAAGCGAGTCACCCCGTTGACTAGCAATGGAATAACAGCAAAAACACTGCCAACCACAAATACAGTCAATAAGGCATTTTTTGACTCACGTAAAATCTGCCGGTAGGTGAACGGTGTGCAACTGGAAATGAGTAACGGCATCACGATCAAAGTAACCAGAGCTACAGCCCCAATTAACATTAAGACATAAGCCTGGACCCGTCCAAATTGAGTCAGCGTTAATGTGCCTGCTGCACTGGCAGCAATACCAAATATTCCTAGTGGAGTAAGCATTAGCACAAAGCCGTTTACACGTACCAGGGTTTTGCTGACATGATCACAAAAGTCTAATAATGATTTATATTCTTTATAGCCAATGCATGCCGCACCAAACATCATGCTGAATAAGACCACTGAGGGTACTGCATTATCAGTGAGGGACTGAAAGATATTAGCAGGAATAAATAATTGCAGGAAGTTAATTTTCTGCGGGCTTTCAATTAGCAAGGAACTAAAAAAATCCGCATTATCGACTTTAGGCAAAGCCAGGGAAATTACCCAGACACTGAGTAATCCTATCAGCCATAGAACGCATAAAACCAAGGCTCCCTGACGTGATAGCAAGGCGGCTTCAGAGTATGTAAGTCGACCTATATTAGCAATCAGGGCAAAGACAATATAGGGCAAGACCGTCATTTGTAACAGACCGATATATACATCACCCAGAACTTGTAATTTAGCTGCAGATTCACCTATCAATAAACCAAAGCCAAGTCCAACTATCAGACTACCAACAATATAACGGGTAGAGTTGAAGGGTGTACTGTAACTGTCTATTTTAATGTTGGAGTTAGTCATTCATTACTGTAGTTGGGGAACCCAGGGAATACAAAACCTTGAACTTACCGTTTTCGTGAGTATGGCGTATCTTCGGATGTTGAACACGAATATAAAGGCTAAGATATTGTAATAAAATTACAGTTTGTCGCATCTTAAGTAGGATTGCAAATAAACTACTTGCACAGTCCTTGGGAACTTGAATCTTACAATTCAGAAAAAGGGCTAAACTGAAAAATGATAACTTCGCGAATAGATATGTTAAACCATCAATCTCGAAAAACGTTAAACTATAATACACCTAACACTTGCAATGGTTTAATAATATAGAACACTTCAAAAGACAGATTTATAATGTCCATTAGAGGTGAATATGCGTAAGCAAACAAAACCAAAAGACCTAACTATGATATTGAATTAAAACAAGATGCAGCCAAATTAGTTATTGAGAAAAGACATACCCATCAACCAGTCGTAGATAGTTTAGGTATATCCTTAAGTGCGATTGGACGTTGGGTTAGAGCAGAATGAGGACCCACAGTTGAAACAAAATCAACGCCTAGCTTATCTGGTCAGACCGAATGAGTCAGGCCACGTAAGGAAGTTGTGCAATTGCGTATGGAGCCCGAAATATTAAAAAAGGTAGCGGTCTTCTTTGCGAAAGCAGTTGAGTAAAGTATGTTGTTATTCGAGAGTAACAGAAGACCTACCCTGTTACGCCATTATGTCGAGTTATGAGAGGCAGTACCCGTGCTTTTTATGCGTGGGATCGGCAATAAGAAATGACAGGTGTTTGCTATCAAAGTATGCGATATTTTTGAGGGGAACAGAAAAGTTTCTGGGTCATGTCGCATCTCTAAAGAATTGAAAAAATCAGGCATTAATTATATGTCACCTGCTGATTACGAAATGCTGCCAAAAATAGCGTAATTTTATGTCCATAAAAATGTTGACACATTAACCCTAAGTAATTCAATGTGACAACAGACAGTGATCATAACCATCCCACTTCATTAGTAGCCAGGTAACACAGCATAATAAGGTCTGGACAACACATATAACGTATGTGTGGGCACTTGAAGGCCTGCTTATTCCTATAGCCTCTTTGGCCTGTATTTCTAAAGACCTCACGTGAAATACTGCTTTGGTTTCTCCTTAAGGAGTCTGCAATTCCATTCTGAGAAGTTCCCTTTTTTAATTTGATTTCTATATAATGTCTTTCTTCAGGACGTAGGTGTTTATAGCTCATTTGTAGCCTCTGTAAATTGTTTGGTAGCTGTTTACTGTACACCTATGTCTTGTCTAAATTCAACCGATGTATTGCTATCCTTTACTTTCAGAGGTTATGCACTTATTATACGAATTCAGGTAGTATTGATTTTAGAGTTTTTCCTGATATAGTTAGCATAATCCCTTTACCCAATAATCCTGAATTCGTTCATGAAATTCTCTGCATCTTTTTTATTATTCCTACTAGTACTCATTAGCGCTTGCACGAGCATACCTAAAGGGCTTAAACCCGTAGAGCAATTCGAAGTCAATCGTTACTTGGGAAAATGGTATGAAATTGCTCGATTAGATCATCGCTTTGAACGTGGTTTAACGGATATAACCGCTGAATATAGCCTTAGACCTGATGGTGGATTAAAGATACTGAACAGTGGTTACAATAATGCAGCAGGTGAACGTGAACAAGCGGAAGGCAAAGCCTATTTTCTTGGAAACCCTGATACGGGTAGTTTGAAAGTTTCCTTTTTTGGTCCTTTTTATGGCGGTTACCATATTATCGAATTGGATAAAGCAGATTATCAATACGCCATGATCACCGGCCCTGACCTCAATTATTTCTGGATTTTGGCACGTACACCCAGAATGGATCCGGCTATTCTAAAAATTTTAATTGACCGTGCTAAAAGCTTAGGTTTTGCTGTTGATAAATTAATTATTAGTGAACATCAGCAACAGCCTGCCCATAATTAATGAAAATACATCAGCTCTATTATCGACAATCGTTAAATATATCGCGCCATGAGGCTTGGAAGTTTTTTACTTCACCGCTACACCTCAATACTATTACACCCGATTTCTTTACTATTACGCCGGTCTCTAAAGTACCAGAAAAAATCTACAGTGGCTTAATGATAGCCTATACCCTAAAAGCCGTATTTAACTGGCCGATGGCCTGGCTTTCTGAAATCAGCCACTGCGAAACGGAACATTATTTTATTTATGAACAACGTATTGGTCCGTTTAAATTCTGGAGTCATGAGGTGCGCTTAACGCAACAAATCAATAATATTTTGGTTGAAGATATCGTGTTTTATGCCATGCCCTTTGGCTTGTTGGGTCGTTTATGTCACCAATGGATCATTGCAGACAAGCTGGCGGATATTTTTAATACACGCAGAGATTATCTAGCTGAACGCTGGGATAATATTCACTAAAGACTATACCGATATTCTGACTATGCCTAAATACAGATTGAACCCACTAGTGTTACTTTCACTTTTTAGTGCGTCTGCCCTTGCCGAACCGGTCAAAGGTTTAGTTGACGGTCAACTAGCGCCTTGTCCTGATAAACCTAATTGCATCAGTACAGAAAAGGGCAGTTTATCGCCTATTGCCTTTGGCAACACTAACCCAAAAAAAGCATGGGAGATGCTACAGGAAAGCATTATTGAATTAAATGGCAAAATTGAAAGCAAGCAAGATAATTATCTTTGGGCAAGCTTTACTACCCCCATGCTCAAATTCACCGACGACGTAGAAGCTAGACTCGATCTAACAAATAAAGTGATTCAACTTCGTTCTGCATCACGCACAGGTTATTATGATTTCAACGCAAATAAAAATAGACTCAACCTATTAATCAACCGTGTAAACAGAAAACTTAACCCAGGGTCATTAAAAAACATTCATGAATAACTTTCCTCAAAAAGTACGTGTAGGTATTAGTAGCTGTTTGTTAGGTCAATCCGTGCGTTATGATGGAGGACATAAAAATAATCCATATATTGTGCAGACCTTAGGTGGTTTTTTTGAATTTGTACCTTTCTGCCCAGAAGTTGCCAGCGGCATGGGGACACCCAGACCTCCGATACAATTAAGAGCGACTGAACAAGGTGTGCGCTGTGTCGGTGTGAAAGACCATCAACTAGACGTTACCGAGCAATTGCAAAATAGCGCTAACCAGCAAGACCATTGGCTAGAAAGCCTATGTGGCTATGTTCTAAAAAAAGACTCACCCAGTTGCGGCATGGAACGGGTAAAAGTCTATAAAAAAGACTATCCGGATCGCACAGGCACGGGAATTTTTGCACAGTATATTCAGGATCACTTTCCTTTACTGCCTATGGAAGAAGAAGGGCGCTTGGGCGACCCGCATTTACGCGAGAACTTTATCCAACGGGTGTATGTGATGCAACGTTGGAAACATTTGCTCAATGAACAATTAAGCGTACATAATTTAACGCTGTTTCACTCGCAGCATAAACTAATTGCTATGAGTCACGATCAAAACCTTGCTCATGATTTAGGGCGTTTAGCCGCAAGTGCCAGAAAAGAAAACTTACTCGAGGTCGCTGAGCGCTATGGGCTAGAGTTAATGGCTTGCCTAAAGAAAACCGCGTCACGCGGCAATCATGTCAATACCTTACAACATATACAAGGCTATTTAAGCAACAAACTTGAGACTGATGACAAAGCCGAGCTAATTGACAGCATAGAAAACTATCGTCAAGGCTATTTGCCTTTGGTTGTGCCGATCACCTTATTGCGCCACCATTTCCGCAGAATGCCCGACCCATTTATTGACCGTTCATTTTATATGGCTCCCCATCCTGAAGAGCTGGCTGCGCTAAATAATATTTAAGTTCGTTTAAGCGTCGCTATCAACTTTATCGTGAATATGTTCAACCAGACAATAAGTAATACCTAAGCCAATAACTACAACGCCACTCGCATAAATGTATTGCGCTGATAAGTCGTGAAAATCAAAAATAATGATTTTCCGATACACTGCCATTAACGCGGTTGCAACCACTAGCTTGACTGGAATAATATCAGTACGTAAATATAGTAATATTTACAAAAATCTCTATTGCAATTAAAACCGCCATAAAAGCACCAAAAGTTTGCAAAATATCAGCTACTTCCAGATTTAACTTTGCTGCTAAAAACAATTTTTCATAAATCACGTAGACAACATCCAAAACACTAAGAAAATAACGAACACCATTAAGATGGCCAAAAAGTGTATCCGCTATAAATTTTAGGGGGACACGAAATTTCCATGAGATTTTTCTTCAATCAGCTGTGCAAGAGAAGGCAGTTTGAATTCTCCGCTGACTCTGTCTCGAATATAATCATAAGTTCTCACCTT
>Ga0209151_1000863_pt1 | contig 20524 bp, 13 predicted proteins | sample SaaInlV_DNA_165m_FD_184688 | JGI IMG/M metagenome (GOLD analysis project Ga0209151, IMG submission 184688) | Marine microbial communities from expanding oxygen minimum zones in the Saanich Inlet - SI075_LV_DNA_165m (SPAdes) (version 2) | ecosystem: Environmental > Aquatic > Marine > Unclassified...
CAAAAATTAAATTTAAATTATAATCAAATAGAAACCATAGAAAGTGGTGCATTTAATGGATTAACGAAATTAGAAGAATTATATTTAGAATATAATCAAATAACCACCATTAAACCTGATATTTTTAATGGATTAAATATTTTGAAAAAATTAGTTTTAAAGAATAATCAAATAACAACAATAAACCCTGTGGAAACTATAAATAATAATACACGAGGATTATTTAGTGAATTAAAAATTCTAATGTTTTTAGATTTATCTGGTAATAAAATAAATACTATTAAAGAAAATACATTTGATGGAATAAATAATTTAACAAATTTAAAATTAATATTAGGGAAAAGTAATTATGATCGTAATAATATTATATTAAATAATAATAGTGTGAACTATTTAAAATCACTTAATATAACATATATACAAAAAAATAAGTTCTATAATAATAACAATTAGTGAAAAATAAACTAATATATTTTCATTATTTGATTGCATTAACATACCAAGTTCTCAAAATAAATGATATAAAACTTCATTGAAGCATTTTTTCTGGTTATTTAAAATAAATAAATAAGTCACAAACTATTTATTAATTATAACTATAATGGAAAATATTTTTTTTTAATAAATTTAATTTGAAAAAGATTGTTTAATTATCTTAATTTTTTTTTAACATATATCATGATTACTATTAATAATATAAATAATAGTAGTGATTTATTATTTTCAATACCTGTTCATGAAAATCAGGATATTATAAATAATACAATTGAAAATATATTTAACTTTAATCCAAATTGTAAAATTATATTACATATAAATAAAAATTTTTCTTCCTTTTCTAACTCTAAAAGTAATTATTCGAATTTATATTTTAATACATCTATGATTGACTATACTCGTGGTGGTGATTTATTAGCATATCATATTTCAAATTTTAAGTATGCAATGAAAAATAATATTGAATTTAAATATTATATATTATGTGCTTCTAATGAATTATATATAAAAAAAGGTGCTGTTAATTATATCAACGCATATAAAAATGGACTCCAAATTGTTCAATATAATAATATTGATAATGATAATATTGATAATGATAATGATGAATTAAAGAATAATGATAACGAATGGCATAATTTTAAAAAAAAATTAGATGAAAATGTTGTTATTTCAAATTTATTTGATATCATTAAAAATCGTACATTATGTGGTGGACAGGCTGAAGGTCAATTTTATGAAAAAGATATTTTTGAAATTATTTCAAATCATTATTTAACTATTACAAATAATAATGAAATATTTATTACATTTGAAACTGAAGAAATTATACCTGCAACTATATTTAATACATATAGCATTGACAATAAATTAAATTATGGCATTCCAATAACTTTACAAAATTATAGTAATAAGATTCATTTTACTGTTAATTATATTAAAAAATTAATTAATGGAATAAATATTGAAAATAATCTTATTAAAAATTCATTAAAGTCACCTCATGTTAATTTATCATCTGAAAATATATATTCTATTAAAAGAGTAGATAGAACTTTTAATAAAATTAGAAATTATTTAACAAATAACGGATTTATCCTGAATAAAGATGAATACATTAAAAATACACCCTATTATTCAAATAATTCTTCTATTATTATCCGCGATGATAATAATATTGATGAAATTGAATTTAAAAAAATGAAAGATGGATATAAAGATTTTCAGTGGTTTGGCTTTCATATACAAACAGGTTTATATAATATTGAATTCGAAGTTAAAACAAATACATTTATAAATCCATTTTATAATTGTGGTATTAAAATGCATCATCCTTATAATTATATTATTTCTAATTTTCTGGAAGGAGTAACATCTGATTATAAGAAAGTATCAATTCCGATTATTAATAATTCCAACCAAGATATACTATTTATTTTTGATAATTTTTTAAAAAAAATAAATATTGATTTTAAAAATATATGTTTTAATAAAAGTGAATTAAGCAATACAAACAATACAAATAAGAAAAATATCATTATTGTTTTATTTAAAAATAACAATGAAATGCTAAATAATTATTACAATATTCAATATTATCTAATTGATATTTTTAAAAAAATATATAATATTTATATTATTTCCATTTTGAATACAAATAAAAACAACGAAAAATATATTCTCGAAAATTTTAATTCCAATTTTATATATTATAATAAATCCATCGATTTTAACACTATCATGGAAAATATTTCACAATTTATTAATGAATTTAATATTCATTATGAATTTATATTTATTTCGAATCTTGATATAACTTATTTACAAAAAATATCAAATATGAATATTATTGTGAATAAAATTAACTTCTTATGTTATAAAAATAATATTGATTATTATGATGTAGATCATAATATTTCTATCATACCATGCCAATATTTTAATAAATTATATGATATATGTAAAAATATAGATAAAAATAATAATAAAAATATAAATAATAAAAATAAGAGTAAAAATAATATTATAACAAAATTATATAAGAATCATATAAATTTCCATTTATTAATTGATGATTTTTTTTATGATAATGAAAATATATTGTTTAATAAACAAATAAATACTTTTAGTAATAATGGATTTTTATTTGAGAATAACTTTACAAATAATGTAATATATCATAATAATTTTTGTTATTTTAAAAAAATTAAAAATAATCATTTCTATTTTTTTAAGAATGTTACAAATAAATATCAAGATTTTTTATGGTGTGGATATAATTTAAAATTTAGTGAAGAAAATAATAATAATATAGATATTAAAGTAACTTTTAATATGAAAATTAATAATAAATTTAATATTCCAAAAAATGTTGGATTAAAAACTCATTATCCTATTCAATTTTATAATGATTTTTTTCAAAATATTACAATAAATAAATATACAAATATTGAATTCATAATTAATATTCAAAAGAAAAATCAATTGATTATATTCAATTTTGATAATTATCTGGATGAAATTGAATTTGAAATAAAAGATTTTACACTTAATTATAATATATAATTTATAATAATTTATAATAATGATTGATAATTTGTTGTGTATAATATTTCTTTCTCTGTTAAAGTTCTATCACATAATCCACTTTTACATAATGCATCTATTGATTCTTTATCATATTCATAACATCCATAATGTTTTAAATATAGTATCGTCTTTTCTTTCTTTTTTAAATATCCTAATATAATTCCTTCATCATGGAAGAAAGAATTATTCACTTTTTCTAATATTTTTAAATTATAATTTATAAATTCCTTTTTATCTTTTATATTCAATGCAAATCCAAAAAAACCACCTACTCCATTTCCAAATTTAAAATTATCTTCATTCTTCTCTTTTAATAATGTTATTTCTAAAAAATCTTTTTCTAAATATTTATATTTCTTATCGAAAAAATATGACCATAATCCTGTGTAAAATTCATATTGACTAAATGACCTATATGATGTTACTAAATTTTTCACTAAGTTTTTATTGTAAAGTCTATCATCATCTATTACTATTAATAAATCATCTTTTTTAATATAATTATTCATCAATGGACCTAAATATTTTGATGCCGGACCTAAATCTTCATCTATGTATATTATTTCAACTTTATCTATTTGTTCTAATTTTTTTATTGCTTTTTTATTTATAGTTGTATCAAATCGTTTGTATTTTTTAGGTATTGTTATTAATAATTTTGTAAAATTGTAATTCTGTGTTTTTATAAAATTTGTTAGATTATTTAATAATATATCATTATTCATTCTACTTGGTATTGTTGTTAAACATACATATACATCGTAATTTTTTAAATTTAATTTTTTAAAAAATATATTATTTTCACTCGCACCAATATATATTTCATACTTTTTATTTTTATAGTGAATTTTTATCATAAGATTTTGTCCCCATCCTTCATTCGCATCAAACCTTTTTACTTTTAGTATATTTGTCTTATGATCAACTTTAAATATAAAATTATCATCATATTGATTTTTTATTTTCTCTATTTTATAAATAGTATCATTATAATAATCAGGAACTTCTATATATTCAATCTTATTTATATTTATTATTATACTTTTTACATTTTCTTTTGAAGACCCAACTTTAATATGTTTTACATTTTTTGTAACTTTTTCATAATACTCTATTACTAAATCCTGTTCCCAACCAATAGTATCATCTAATCGTTTAATTATTAAAGACTTTTCCAATTCATCATAATTTATTTTAAATATATCATTGTGATTTGATATAAAATATAACTTATAAAAATTATTTTCATAATGATTTTTACTTACTTTCTTTTTTAATTCTACTTTTATATTATTTTTTTTTGAATTACCTATCTCTTTTATATATTCAATATTATCTATTTTATCAAAAAATTTCAATTTCAAATTAGCTCCCCATCCTTCATCCTTGTCTACTCTTTTAATATATAAAATATTATTTTCTTCTAATATTTCGAATTTATCATTGAACTCATCTTTTACTTTATTTATTCTATATTTCTCATTTTCAAAAATATTTATTGATATATATTTTTTCATACTTAATTATTATAATTTAATAATTATTTATAAACAATAAAAGATGATAAATAATTAGTGATATAAAATACTAAATTCATAGGTTTAATATGTTTAATATGAATTTTAACAAACCCACCAACTATCTTTATTGAATGTTCTTATTGATAATGTTTCTATATTAAATATAACTGGTAATGTTTCTTTAATCATCATTTTATTATTCTTATATAAATATAATATTTTGTTCCTTATCGCAAATGTATATTTAGATGATACTCTATCTGATACTATTCCTGATATGTTGAAATTAAAAATATTATTATTATTATAATATATATTTGTTACTGTTTCATTTAATAAAATATTTATTTTATTATTATTATCTTTTAATTTTATTTCAAAATCTTTTCCTTGAAAATGAAATTCGAATATATTATCATTGTGATTTAATCTATTGTATAAATAATTATTTTCTTTATTTGTTATAAATATTCTATTACTTATTATTTGTTTTGTTTCACATTTTACTGATAATCTTGATAATATATTTTTAGTATATCTATCTACAATGTCACTATTAAATAATTCTTTTGATGAATTACTTAATTTACTAACCATTTCTATTGAATCTAAATGATTTATATTTGTCTTATATTCTATTAATTTATCCAAATTATCTAAATTATCTATATTGAATGATAAATAATGTTCATTCTCTTTAAAATATTTTGAATAAAATGTTTCTATTTTTTCATTATCTGTATCTGTATCAATCTTTACTATTATTGTGTTTAATCTTAATAGATTTATCTCATAATTTATTGTTTCTAATGTATCTTCATATAATATATATTTATATTCATTTATTTCTTCATAATCAGAATTATTATTAAAATCAAAATCTTCTTTGTTTAAACTATATTTTAATTTTCCATATAATTCTTTACTTACATATTTTTCATTTATATATATCTTATCTTTCTTATCTTCCCATTTCATAGATTTCATCTTAAAACCATCATCGATGTTATAATTTATTAATAATAAATTTTTACTTTCTTCATATTTATTAAATCTTAGTATGTAATTTTTATCTATAGTTATTTTATTACTCGTATCAATTATAAATGTTGTATCATTTATTAAATACTTATTTGTTAAATTGTGTAATTGATTGATTATATTACTATTTTTATTTTCATCTGATTTTTTTTCTAAATAAAACAATTTATTATTAATTATCTGTACTAATACAGCGCTTTCTTTCATCAGTGCAAATGTATCTTTAATATCATTTATATTATATTCGTTTACAATATTCTTCTTTAAATTACTAACTATATTATTTATTTTATTTTCTAATTCTTCTTCATTTATATTTTTTTCATTATTATTATCATTATTATTATCATTATTGTCATTATTATTATTATTATCAAATAACCCCTCTTTCTTATTTTCATTTAATAAATTTTCGATATAATTATTTTGTTCTTTTTTTATTTCAAATACAACATTTTTTTTTGGTACTGTTTTAACTTCTTCTTTAATCTCTTCTTCTTTTAATTCTTCTTTAACTTGTTCTACTTCTTTTGATTCTTCTTTAACTTGTTCTACTTCTTTAACTTGTTCTACTTCTTTTGATTCTTCTTTAACTTGTTCTACTTCTTTTGATTCTTCTTTAACTTGTTCTACTTCTTTTGATTCTTCTTTAACTTGTTCTACTTCTTTTGACTCTAATGTATCTTTTTTTTTATAAACTCTTTTTTTCTTTTGTTCAACAACTTTTTTTTCAATAACTTTTTTTGATTCTTTTAAATTTTTTTCAACAACTTTTTTTGATTCTTTTAATTTTTTTTCAACAACTTTTTTTGATTCTTTTGGTTTTTTTTGTTCTTCTAATTTTAATGTATCTTTTTTTTTATATACTCTTTTTTTCTTTTCTTTTTCCATAACTTGTTCTGATTCTTTCTCATCTGTGTTAGATTCTTCCATAACTTGTTCTGGCTCTTTCTCATATGTGTTAGATTCTTCCATAACTTGTTCTGGCTCTTTCTCATCTGTATTAGATTCTTCCATAACTTGTTCTGGCTCTTTCTCATCTGTGTTAGATTCTTCCATAACTTGTTCTGGCTCTTTCTCATCTGTGTTAGATTCTTCCATAACTTGTTCTGTCTCTTTCTCATCTGTGTTAGATTCTTCCATAACTTGTTCTGGCTCTTTCTCATCTGTGTTAGATTCTTCCATAACTTGTTCTGGATCTTTCTCATCTGTGTTAGATTCTTCCATAACTTGTTCTGTCTCTTTCTCATCTGTGTTAGATTCTTCCATAACTTGTTCTGGCTCTTTCTCATCTGTGTTAGATTCTTCCATAACTTGTTCTGGATCTTTTTTCTTTAATCGTTTTACTGTTCTTTTCTTAGTCTTTTCGTCAGTTAAATCTTCTTTTTTCTCATTATTAACTTTCTTTAATCTTTTAACAGTTCGTTTTTTAATTTGTACGTCAGTATTTTCTAATAATAAATCATTATCATTATCTAAAGAATTGCTTAACATTATATATTTATTATTTTATATATTTTAAATATAATAAACTAAATAGTTTATTTTTTTTATTTATTTTAATTTAAAAAATATGAACGAAATGATAAATAATTTTCATATTGTTGTAGCAAGATATAATGAAAATATAAGTTGGTTACATAAATTTAAAAATATAACAACAATTTATAATAAAGGAGCATATGATAAATATCTAAATGATTTTAATGTTATTGGTTTACCTAATTTTGGTAGAGAAAGTCATACTTTTTTATATCATATTATTAATAATTATGATAATTTAAACGAATATACAATATTTATACAAGGTTCCTTAGGGTTTGACAAAGGTATTAAACATTCACCTTTAAATATAGAAAATTATTTTCAACTAAATGATTTTAACGCAAAATTACAAAAATATGATTTTAATTTATTAAAATATCCAATTAATCATATTGGTAAATGGAAAAAAGAATACAATACAGGTGTAATGAAAAAATCATTTTTAACATGTTATTCTTGGTTAAAAAACTTTTTAGATTTTGATGATAGTAAAGTAGATGAAATTAATATTGCTTGGGGAGCAATATTTAGTATTCATAAATCAATTATTTTAAAAAAACCAAAAATATTCTATGAACATTTAATTCGATTTGTTGATTATCATCCTAATCCAGAAGAAGGACATTTTTTTGAAAGATCATGGCATTTTATTTTTTTTAATAAACACATTGATAAAAAAGTAATAAATATATTTAAATATAATAAATCATTAGATATAAATAAAATAAAAACAGAATCACATATATGGATAGACACAAATTATTATAATACACATTTTCATAAAATTGATAATTTTGTATTATTTCCTAATTATTATTTTAAAATTAATAAAAGTAGTTTTAATTTTACATTTACAGATTTATTGTATATTAAAATAAAGATTAATGAAGATAATTTTTTTCAAATAATTCTATCCAATAAACAAGATTTAAATTTTTTATTTTTAAATAATGAATTAATAGAAAAATTTAAAAATAATTTAAATAATTTAAATAATTTTAATAATTCATTAAATAATTTCAATTTTAGTATTGATTCTAATATATTTAAAATATATATTAATAATGAAATACAAATAAGTTATGATTTAAAAAATATTAAAATACAAGATATTGATGATATCAATGTTTTTCTTAAAACAAATAATTATAATAATAATATAAGTTTTAATAATTATAATGAAAACTTAAAATTTATTATAGTAATTAATAATTATTATGATATTAAAAGTTTCTATAAAAATAATTATTTGAATAATTTTATTTGTTATAATAATTTTCTATAATTTTCGGTCTTTTTTCATGATAAAATGGTAATATTTTTATTCTTTCTAATCTAATATCTTTATATTTATCTTTATTAATTTCTTTTTTTTTTTGAAAACAACAAAAATATAACATTATTATAATCAAATATTATTAAATTTTAAATCTTAAATCTTAAATATTAAATCTTAAATCTTAAATCTTAAAAATAAAATATTTATGATACACATAGTTAATAAATAGTTTGTGAATTATTTATATATAAGATATTATATCAATCTTTTTATAATTTAAATTTATTATTGTTGTTTTTTTATTAATTAAAATTAATAAATAAGTCACAAACTATTTAACAACTATATATTTTATTATAATGATTGTATAAAGGTAACTTTTTCATTCTTTTTATTTTAATTTTAATTTTTTCATCTGATATTTTTTCATCTGATATTTTTTTACAACAACATAAATATCGTGATATATTTATCATATTTTAACACAGTATTATTTTTATAAAAACGATAAAAATAATTTAATGTATTATATTACACATATCGAAATATAATTATTAATATTATTTATGTTATTTATGCTATTTATGCTATTTATGTTTTAATTTTTTTTTATAAATAATTTCATTTATAAATATTATTTTTTCTGTTTGTTTTTGTAAATTATTATAAAAATTATAATCACCTCCATATTTATATTCCCAAAATGATTTATCATTTAGGTTAGATGGAATAAATCCACATTGAGTACTAATTTGATTTAGTTTTATTTCTGGATTAATCCATATAATTTGATTTATTTCACTGACTATTTTAAATATATATATTGTATCTTTGTCTTTTAATATTTTACGCACTTTATCAAAAGCACCTTCAACTATATGATCATCATCATCTATGTGATATATAAAATCTCCTTCCAATTTATTATGTTTATTTCTAATTCCATGTCCCCAATATCCCAAATTCTTTTCTTCATATACTATATTTACTTTTGATTTAATATTCTCTTTACAATATGTAGAAACATTATATATATTTTTATTTGATGCATCAAATACTACTGTTAGATAATCATCTTCTTTAAGTTCATTTTTTAAACATTTTAATATATTAAAGATTGAATCATTCCCAATAGTCGCCAATAAAACATGTATTGAATAATTATTTATATGTTCATCTTTGTATCTTCTACCTACAAATCTTCCTTCATTTAAAAAATTAAGTGTATAATCTTCTGGTGTTCTTAAATTCATAAAATATAAATATGGATTCATATCCCTATATTTTTCCCAATTAAAATCAGGATAATTTTTTGTAATAAAATCCATTATAAAAAATTAAGATATTAAGATATAATTTTAAACTTATGTATTGAAGATTATATTACACTAATAATTTTTCACGTTTCTTTAAATCTTCATTTAACAGTTTTTTTGTCTGTTCAATTAATTTAGAACATATTGTATCTAAATTATACAAAGTTTTGTACGTATTACGAAATAAGAATTCATATAAAATATTTTTAAATATTTCAATAAAATCATTAACCATTGGGTCAATATTATTTGAATAAAATTTATATATAATACAATTCATATAATTTTTATCATATTTATTGAATATAAATTTTGATTTATCTAATTTATATAAATAAGGTAAAATACGCGTTTTTATATCAATATAATCTTCTATTTTATTATTAAAAAATAGTATCCATTCTTTTGCAAGTTCATTATATAATTCTTCATGTAAAATTATATCTATTATTTTTTGTTTATTATTAATATTCGTAATTAAATTATATAAACTATTTTTTATTTCTTCCGTAAAAATATCTATTTCTGATTTATATTTCCATTTTTTTTTATTATAATAATAATTATTAATAGTTATATATATTAAATTTATTAATTCTTTCATGTAATAATCTATATTATGAATATTCTTTATTTCTTTGAAATTATTTTTATCATCATTATCATTATTTATTAATATTGTTTTATAACATACTTCATAATTATAATCACGAAGTTGCCATATTTTTAGCGTATTATCATATGAAGACGAATAAAGATATAAAAAGGGATTACATGTATCCAATAAGTAAGTAATTCCTCTACTATGTTTATCACTTGTTTTTATACCTATTAATCTTTCATTACCATTTGATATATTCCATTTATATATATTTCCATCATCATAACTTGCTATAATAAAATTTTTTTGAACTAGAATAATAGATATTGGTTTTGTATTTTCATGATTAAATGTTTTAATACAAATACCTGTTTTTATATTCCATATCTTTATATTACAATCATCAGAACAACTACATATTAATTCATCAATGTCATCAATTTTAATAATTTTTCTTATTGTATCTGTATGTCCATTTAGTATAATTTTATTAGTAGAATTTTCTAAATTCCATATACTAATTTTAAAATTATCAATACATTCATCTTTATTAAAATTACAAAAAATATCTTTTTTTATACCATGACCCAAACATATTAAATTATCTGATATCTGTGCAATAACATCAATTCTCTTATTAGAATTATCCCAATCATCTTCAATACTACTAATTTTAAATGGTTCAAAATTTATGGGTCTTTCTAAATCTTTATAATCTAAATTCCATATATCTATATTTTTCCCTTCATTGCTTGTACTACATATGTTATTATTTAATAATTTAATCATACAAAATGCTTGTATAGATGGTCTATCAATTTCTTTTATAAAACTATTATTACTAAGATTATATATTTTTATTACACTTGTATAATCTTTATATATTTCACTTGCATAACCAAAACAAATATTATCATCATCAATTACTATAATAGAACATACGAATAATGATATATAGCTATATGGAGACTCAATTGATTTTATAATTTTATTTTCTAAAATATTAACTAATTTTATAGTTCCATTCATAAATCCAATAAATACTTCGTTATTATTATGTTTTACCATAATACTTATAACATTATTTGAAGTAATATAATTTGTATTAAAGAAATATTGTAGTTTTTTTGAATATTTATAAATATCATTAAATTGTGTAATTATTCCCTGATTTAGATGATCTAATAAACTTGCTTTATTATTAATCCAATTATTATATTTTTCTGTAGCCATAACCAATCCCCATGATTTTATTTTTTTTGATTGAAATATACATTTATCAGTATATTCTGGGTTTTCTTCATTAATTATAACATCGTCAAAACGTATTATATCAACATCATCCATAATGTCATTTTTCTTTTCATCATTATTATATTTAGCAATTTTATTATTAGCACGATTTAATAATAAATAACGATTATTTGCTTTTCTTCTAAAATCTGTACAATCTATTATATTATATTTATTTTTTGTTAAATTATTATTTTCATTTTCTATTTCACTATTTATTGTATCTACTATATTACATATTAAATCATTGCCTAAATTTTTTTGTAAAATAATAGGTATAGATATTTTACGATCATTATTTATATTTAAAATATTTGTAAATTCATCTAATAATTTTTCTAATTTATTATTTTGTGATGTATATGCATGTATTGTCGAATCATCTTTTTTTTTTATTTGTATCCATGATAATAAACCACATATAGAATATATAAACATTAACAAATCATCATTGGGTATATCAGATAATAATGTTATATTTTTAATTGAATTGCATAATGAAAAAAAATCATCTTTATAATTTTTTTGCAAAGATTCATTTATTTTATTATATTCATCATACGTTATATTATTTTTTAAAAAAAAAAATTGCTGTTGTCCCCATTTATTACTATCATTATATTTATTATTATATTGTCTTGTATGAAAAGTACTTAGCGATTGTTTAAATTCAGTACATAATACTTGTAATTTATATATATACTTTATTTGTGTATCACATTCATCTAATATTTTTTTTAATTGTGATTCTCCAATATTAATTTTTGCTTCAGCATTTTTAATTTTTTTAGCTTGAAAATAAGCATAAAATGCTCCCATTCCAGAAATAACACTCGCGGACACAATCGGAATAATAACTTCCATAATATATAATTAATACTATTTTATTTTTTTTGCATTCATTTACACTAAATTTTTAAATTCATTATAATCTATGAAAATTGTGTATAAAAAATTGATTTATTAATTAAATAAATTATATATAATAAAAAATAAAATTACAATGTCTTCTTACGCCAACCTTCATAAATTTAATATAAAATTATTTAATAAATTAAATAAGAATGCTGATAAAGGTATGGGTTATTTATTAAGTGCTGCTGGAGGAGGTATATGGAATGTTGAAGATGAAGTTAAAGAATACGCGTCTTCCTTATTATTATGGAAATACTATAATATTAAATATAGTATAAATACTAATTGTGAAAATAATACCATTGCAGGATATAATCTATATTTAATAATAATTAATAGTTAATCATTATAATTTAATCTTTTTTAACTTTTATTTTTATTTTATCTGTCTCAATTACATCTGTCTCAATTACATCTGTTTCAATTACATCTGTTTCAATTACATCTGTTTCAATTACATCTGTTTCAATTACATCTGTTTCAATCACATCTGTTTCAATTACATCTGTTTCAATTACATCTGTTTCAATTACATCTGTTTCAATTACATCTGTTTCAATTACATCTGTTTCAATTACATCTGTTTCAATTACATCTGTTTCAATTACTTCAATATTAAATAACTCAATATTTTCTTTTCTACAATAAGGACAACTTATATTACTATTTTTCTTATAATATTGATTAAAACAATCATAGCAAAATTGGTGATTACAACATGTAACCATTGATGAGTTATTATCATAACATATAGGACATTCAATAACTGTACTAATTAATTTTGTATTATCAATTATTAAATTCTTATTTATGCTAAAATTTATAATATTATTATTATTATCACGTATTATATTATATCTTTCTGGTTCAATCTCATTAATATAATTTATAATATGATTACATTCATTGTCAATAGCAGAAACCATACAATAATCATTATCAACTTTTATATCTAATCCATCAATATTATTCATTAACCATATTGCTGTATTAATATGTCCATAATAACATGCACCACAAATAGAATATTCATATTTTGCTTTATGATTCATATTTGGAATAATATCATATAACCATTCTATGACATCTAATGAACCTTTATTACAACATTCAGCAAATATAAGGTCATTATTAATAGAAACATTAATTGTTGGGTCTAATTCTAATAAATATTTAGCAAATTTAACATCATTTCCTGTACATGACTGAAAAAATATCTTTTCGTCATATTGTCTTAAATTTATTTTTTCTACTTTATATAAATAATCAAATAATATTTTAGTTTTTGTTCCAGCTGAATTATAATATAATTTATATTCTAATTTAATATTATATTTTTCAATTAAATCTTTAATATCATCTACAGTAATTTTATATTTCATACGATCATAATATTCTAAAAATATATTTATTGTATCAACATCTATCTTAAATAAATTAATATCTGATAATTTTATTATTAATTTTAGAATAATCATATTATTTATATCTTTATCATTTGACCTATTGAAATGTGATGTCATAAATAATTCTTCGAATATATCATTATCAAAATATAATTGTAATCCCATGTCATTTAAATATTTTATAAATTGGAAACTATGATCATATAATAAATTAAATTCAAAACTTTTATCTATAATATCTTCAAATTGATGTTCTCCTTTACTATCAATATCGTCCTTGCTTAATTTAGAAATTAATATGTAATCATCTTTTGTTATATTTAAATTTTCAATACATCTTTCAATCTTATACTTATCAATACTTATTATAATATTTTTTAAAAATTCATATTTTTCTTTATCAGTAAAAGATTTAAAACTAATATGTTCAATTAAAAAATTATTTAAAATATATTTATCGTCACAAAATATATCTAATATATTTTTATATAATAATTGTTTGTTTTCATTTGATAAATATTTCATTAAACTAATATAAAAATCATATAATCCTGTAATTGTTGCATTGTATAATGTTTGTGATATATTTTTTTCAAATAATTTTGTAATTTTTTTTTGAAATTCATCATTGAAATTTTTACTGTTTATTTGTTTTAATTTATTATATGTCCAATCTATAATAATAATATTATGATACTTTACTGATTCAATTAATAATTTTTGAAGAAATGCATTTTGATCTTTAACTATCATCGATTCTGTTATTTTATTCATAAAATAATAATTTTTATTAGAAATAATAGATTGTACTATCATCTTTATTGAAGATATTTTTACTTTTTTTAATTTATTTATTAAATAATTCGTTACACTATATGATAAAGTATTTAATGAGAATTTAAATATATTAAATAATGTATGTTTATCATTATATATATTTTCAAATATTTTAATCATATCATTATCTAAATTTTCTAATTTTATTATATTGTCTAATGAATGTTTTGTAAAAATTGACGTTATTAAGTTTTGTTTTGTTATATTTTCTTTATCTCTTGATAATATATCTTTTATCTTATCTTTCAATATATGGTCATATTGTATATTATCTATCATAAAATTTGTTAATGTGTTAAAATTAGAATGTAATTTTATTAATAATTCATCCATATAAGATTTATCTAATAATTCATCTTCTCTTTTTAAATTCCAATATAAAAAATGAATATTTGGTTCATTTACTGATATATTATTTTTAATACAATTAATACTATCTTTTAAAATATGAATATTCGGTAATTTTGAATCTACCCATTCTATAAAATACCAATCATATATATCACCTTCTGATAATCTTTTAACAATAATATTTGATATAATGAAATTTTTTATTTTTTTTTCAAAATTCTTTCTATATTTTTCATTATATATATCACCAGTATAAATAGTGTCTATTAAAGCTGTCATTGCTTTTTTTTCGTTATTTTCTAATAATATTTTTGCATAATTAACACAAAAAATAATATTCTTTAATAAATTAAATTTATTAAATAATATATTCATTGTATTTTCATTTATATATACTTTATGAATATGATTACTTAAAATATAATTCTCTATTTTTTTTATATTTATATTCATATCCTTACCACTAATGTCTAAATCATTTAATATTAATATATTATTATTCTCAATTGATGAATAGATTAAAATATTTATATTATTAGTTGTCATATAACTTTGGTATTTTTTATATAAATAATAAGATGGTTTCTCGGTGAATTTATTAATAATTATATCTACTAAATTTCTATTATTTTTTATATTTTTATATTTTTTAATTATGTTTAATATATTATCATCACTATAATTAAATTTTTCAACTAATTGTTCAAGTAATTCTATTTTATTTGTATAAAAACAATTAAAAATACTAATTTCTTTGAATATTTTTATATTATTTTCATTATCTAATTTATCATAAATATAATTAAACTTAAATAAATTAAAATTATTCTTAACATGTTTATCATTATGCTTTGTATATTTTATAATATCTAAATGATTTTTATCATTATCCAATATAACATCAAATAAATATTTAAATATTTCATCATCGCATACATAATAACAATTTAAGTTAATCACATCTTTTTCTTTTTTTTGATTAGTATTGGCGTATTTATATTTATTTCTTATAAATTTATCTATAAATATTTTAACAATATTTATATCTTTTATTTTAATTACTAATTTAGTATAATATATATACGAATAATAATTAAAACTATACAAATTATTATCTATAATATATTTTATAATACTATAATCGTTGTTCTCAACTGATAAATCAATAATTGATTCAAAACTTACATATGAACTTATATTTTTTATGGAGAATATAATTTTATAATAATCATTTTGGTTATTCAATGGGTTGCTCGATGTATCATTCAATGGGTTGTTCGATGTATCATTCAATGGGTTGTTCGATGTATCGTTCTTTTTTATAATTTCAGTTAATATATTATTAAAATTAAAATAATATGTTGATGATAACTTATGATAAATTAACTTCTCAAAAAATTTTATTTTGTCTTCTTTAATACACTTTAACAATAAATCTGTTTCTATATTATAATATAAAATCATTTCATTGTTATTTAAAAATGATTCAAAATCATTATCATTATTATCATTAATTAATTTTATTATCCTATCAGGAATATTCATTATATAATTTGAATTTATCTATTTTAAATTCAAATTTTTATATTTTATTAAAAGATTTTATTTTTTTTTTGGATATATTCTTTTTAAATTAGAAATTTCTGTTTTTTCTCTATTACTATAAACAAAATCAACAGCTTTTTCACCTTTATTTGTATTTCTAAAAAAATCTCCTAATCTGGATATTAAGAATTTTTTACTTACTGGTTTTGTCCTTAATGTTTTCTGACATTTTAGATGACCATTCTCTGTATTTAAATCATTTATATTATGATGGTCCATAAAATCTAATAATTTAGGCGTTATTTGTTTTTTTTTATTTTTTCTATCTTTTATAGCGTTTGTTAAAGTTGTTATATCATCATCTAGATTTAACCATAATTTTGTATTTTCTTTAAATTCAATAAATTCTGGATCATTATCATCTAAATAATAATCATCTGATTCACTATTGCTATCGCTATCACTCATATATTTTAAATATAATTTATTTTAAAAATATATATTTATTTTTAATATATATTTATTTTTAATATATATTTATTTTTAATATATATATATTTATTTTTTAATAAAACTCTGTTCAAGTTGATGTTTCATATTAATCTCTCCTCTTTTAAGTTTAAAAAAATATTTTTTAGTTGTCTCCACATTATTTTTTAATTTTTTACTATTAAATTTTTCATAATAATAATTATTAAAATATAAATCTTGTAATAAATCATCACATTCACAATTGTTCATATTATTATCTTTTAATAATTCTTTTATATCTATTAAATCAGTATTTAGTTCCAAATCTATATTTTTTATTATCAATAGATTAATTTCTTTTGTTTCTTTATTGATATATTTCTCATTATAACATATATCATAATGAATTATATAAAGATTATTATTTTTTTCTATAAACTTTTCATTATTGTTACCGCAAATTTTTATATATTTTTTATTTTCAGCATTATTAGTATTATCTGATACAAATATATTATCAGTTGCTAAAAATTTATTATGATCTTTCTCATATTCTCTAAATATTTCGTAATTATTCATATTTAATGAATTTAATTGTTTTTCGATTTCGGTAACTGATATTTTATTATAATGCATGTTTATAATTATAAATAACATTTTTTTTTGATGAAATTACAATGATAAATTATAATTAAATAACTTTTAATTATTTTAATAAATTTTAAATATTTAAAAGTTATTATTAAATAATATCTATAAAAATAATTATTCTATTATTAGTATAATAATCAAAATAATATTCATATAAATAATATGATTATCGATACTTTTTTTGATAAAATTTATGTAATTAATTTAAAAGAAAGTACTGACAGAAAAAATCATATTATTAATGAATTTAATAATATGGATATAACGAATTATGAATTCTTTGAAGCAGTCCATTTTAATGATAATAATGTTACTGAATTATTAAACAGTAACAAAGTAATGTCATTCCCACCATGTTTTAGATGTTTAAAAAATAGATGTGGGTGTGAAAATAATTTTTTAACGAAATATCAAATAGCAAATTGGTCGTCATATATTAAATTATTTAATGAAATATTAGTTTCTGAACATAATTTCGTATTAATTTGTGAAGATGATATTGTATTTACAAAACAAAGTAAATATATTTTAAACAATTTATTAAATGAAGCTAATTTTCAAAAATATAAAATTAATATTCAAATGCCTTTATTAATTAAAATGGGAGCTGCTTATGATAATAAAACACATTATCTTCACAAAGAACCTGAATTTATTAAAAATTATTCATTATCAAATCCTTGCTTTGCAGTTAATAAAGAAATGATTAAAATTTTTTTATATAATTTGAAAATTATTGATTATCATTCTGATATTTATTTTCATAAAAAAATACCATTAAATTTTAAAAATATTCAAATGTTTGTGATGAATCCATTTCCTGTATATGAACTATCATTTGTTAACTCTATGAAAAAGTTTAATTCATTAATTAGACCATCAAATGATATTAGAAGAAAAGAATATCATGACTTTTTATTTGTCACTGTCAATAAACTACTTGAATATATACCATTACAATATTCAAAATTATTAAAAATTAATATAAATAATAAATCTATTGATTTTAATGGAACTGTTAATTTTTATTATTCATTAAATGATTTACAAAAATCTAAATATTATTTTCAAAATAAAATTTTTATATATGATAATATACAAGATGATATAAAATTAATTAGAAATGATATTAAATATAATAATAAATCTTATATTCTTAATATCATATATGATGTTATTTTAACATGTAAATTAAATATTAAAATGAATATTGAAGATGTGCTTCATAATTTAGAAGAAATATATCCTGCAATATTGACATATTTTAAAAATAATAAATTCATAATCATTAATATTAATGACGATGATGATAATCATAATTTTTTTAATAAGTATAATCTAAATCAAACTTATATGAATATAAAAAATAATATTTTTAATAATGTCTCCAGTATTACACCTGAATTAAATGAGGTAGCGAATCTGCAGCATTAATACTTACTTCTACTAATGCTGATAATACCAATATAGCACCCAATTTCTTTTCATTTATATCTATTCCATTTGATATCATAATGTCAAATGTTTTAAGTAATATATTTCTTAATTTATTAATATATTTTATTTTTCTCAACATCAATACTGGTATGTTAAATATATAATTATTTTGAATTATATTATATTTAGCAATTGATGATAATGATGAACGATAATTCCATATATCTTCAGCACTAATATATAATTGAATAAGTTGTGATACATCTAAATCTAAAAACCATTTATGATTTGTATAATTATCTAACATATTTAGCTTATAAAATAAATCTTTTACTTTATTCTCCATTATTTCATCTTTTGATAAATCTTTTATTATTTCAATATTTATATTTTTTGATTGTAATTTTTTTACATAAGATATTATCTTATTTAATTCATCATCTTCAAATTTTCTTAATGTATATGGACATGATTTATAATTAGATGTTATAAGCATATATAATAATCGAATATCATATGCATAATATTTATTATTTTTTTTATTATGAAATTTATAAAAATATGGATTTTGTATTTCCATTTTATTATCCATTGTTAATATATCTATTTCATTCACACAACTATATCTATTTTTCTTTAAAAACATTCTCACGATACTTTGTATCTTTTTAATAACATCTTCACGATTAATATAATATCTCTCTCTATCTATTTGATATTTAATATTTTTAATCAATTTTGATTTTGATTGTTTTGTATTTATAAATAGTTTTAAATAAGTATTATTTATCGTTCTCCGAATAATCAATATCGGTATATATTTATTATCTTGTATATTCATAAATAATTCATTTATTGACATTTCATATATTTCATTATTATTGTCTTGAATTATTATATCATTTGTATCTTGAACTAATTCATTATTATTATCTTGAATTATTATATCATTCGTTTGTTGAATTATCATATCATTCGTTTGTTGAATTATCATATCATTTGTTTGTTGGACTAATTCATCATTTTTTTCTTGGACTAATTCATCATTTTTTTCTTGGACTAATTCATCATTTTTTTCTTGGACTAATTCATCATTTTTTTCTTGGACTAATTCATCATTTTTTTCTTGGACTAATTCATCATTTTTTTCTTGGACTAATTCATCATTTTTTTCTTGGACTAATTCATCATTTTTTTCTTGGACTAATTCATCATTTTTTTCTTGGACT
>Ga0209151_1000873_pt1 | contig 20313 bp, 17 predicted proteins | sample SaaInlV_DNA_165m_FD_184688 | JGI IMG/M metagenome (GOLD analysis project Ga0209151, IMG submission 184688) | Marine microbial communities from expanding oxygen minimum zones in the Saanich Inlet - SI075_LV_DNA_165m (SPAdes) (version 2) | ecosystem: Environmental > Aquatic > Marine > Unclassified...
CTTGCAGGACAACGGCACCCGCACCATCTCCAAAAAGCACACACGTGCCCCGATCATTCCAATCAACGATCCGTGAAAATGTTTCAGCGCCCACAACGAGGGCTGTCTTCCCCTGCCCTTGCTGTATAAAGTTGTTGGCAACGGCTAGAGCATACACAAATCCGCTACAAACAGCTTGGACATCAAAGGCAAATCCCTGGGCCATTCCAATTTTGTGCTGAATTTGAGTGCCCGTTGCGGGAAAGGTTTTATCTGGCGTTGTCGTCGCGCAAATAAGAAAGTCGACCTCTGTGGGCTTTATATTGGCAGCCTGGAGCGCTTTTGTTGCGGCAGCAGCTCCCATATCTGATGTGCATTCGCCTTCGGCTGCAATGTGGCGGGACCGAATCCCTACCCGCTGGGTAATCCACTCATCAGAAGTATCAACCATTTGTGCCAGATCATCATTGGTAAGGACCTTTTCGGGCAAATAATTGCCACAGCCCGTAATGATGGCTCGAATTGTCATATGGCCTGAACTTTCTGTGCTGGCGTTTCAATTTGAGCTCTTAGGGCATCCAGGGTCTTCAGATCCTTTTCAATATGCGAATTAAAGCCATGGGAAACCATATCGATGGCTACGCTTATAGCGTTGGAAAAACCCTGAGCATCGGCGCTGCCGTGACTTTTAACGGCTACGCCATTAAGCCCTATAAAGATGGCTCCATTGTATTTACTAGGGTTGGTTCTTTCTCGAACAGCTTTGAGAGCTGGCGTTGCAAAAAAACAGCCGATCTTGGCAAAGAAAGAGCTTTCAAAAGCGCCTCTGATATAGGAACGCACTAGGCGGGCTGTGCCCTCCAGGGTCTTTAAGGCGACATTTCCTGTAAAGCCGTCGGTAACAATTACATCGACAGTTCCCTTGGCAATGTCGTCTCCTTCCACAAATCCGTGGAAGTTGACAAGAGAATGGGCTGACTTAAGAATGCTAGCGGCCTCTTGAAGACTTGGCGGGCCTTTTAATTCTTCTTCTCCCACATTCAGGAGCCCAATGCGGGGCTTTTTAATCCCCATGACGTGGGTGGCGTAGGTTGCGCCCATCAGGGCAAATTGAACGAGGTTTTCTGCGTCACACTCTAGATTGGCTCCCAAATCGAGCAGGACAATCTCATTTTTGAGGGTGGGGACGTGGGTGGAAATGGCGGGCCGGTTAATGCCCGGAATTGTTTTGAGGAATATCTTTGAAAAGGCCATATAGGCCCCCGTGTTTCCAGCAGAGACGACCCCATCAGCTTTTCTAGCTTTAACCGCCTCGACGGCCAAATGCATGCTGGATTGGCGGGCTGTGCGCAAGGCTACCGATGGTTTCATATCATCGGGAACGGAGATGGCGGTGTGATGGATTTCACAATGATCTTTAAGCTTTGGCCATTTTTCCAGCTGAGCGCGGAGCTCATCCTGATCGCCAAAGACAATAAACTGAACGTGTGGATAGCGTTCAATGGCAAGGTTCGCTGCTTCCAAAACCGTTTCAGGTCCTGAAACACCACCCATACCATCGAGAGCAAGCGTTAATGTTTTTTTCAAAGGAATATGGCCTAAAAATTGCTCAATCTAGAGAGCTTCAGCCTCTATGACTTCACGTCCCCCGTAATAGCCGCAAGAGCTACACATATGGTGGGGTCTTTTAAGCTCACCGCAATTGGGGCACTCACTAAATGCGGAGGGCTTTAATGCATCATGGGATCGACGCACATCTCTCTTTGACTTAGAAGTTTTCTTCTTTGGAACTGCCATGGCTACTCTGTCCTAATATCTTACAATAATAATAATCTCATCGCCTTCACGGCACTGGATTTGTCTAATATCTCAATTCCCCACCAAATGCAAGCAAAGTTGTTCAAGTCCAGCATTTCCGGGGGAGGAAGAATCTCAATAGTGTTGTCATTTTCCATTGCACGTTAAAAATGACGAAAATCGGTTTTAAATTTGCCTGAGATTCAGGTTGCCGGAAATTCAGGAGGCATCGGAAGATGCTGCAGTTTTTGGCTCGGTGGAAGATTCATCGGTAGATTGACCTTCATTGGACTGTGTTTCTAATAGTGGTTTGATCTCTTTAAGAAATTCCAAGAGTTTTTCATCATATTTAAGGCGGTATCTTAGGTGTTTGAGCCTATCGTTATTGGGCTTCGTTTTTGATTCAGACGAGGTAGTGCCAGTGTCGCTGTGAAGGGTGCTTGCCATATTTACAAGATCCCTCAGGGAGAATCCTGTAAATTGGCCACAAGTCATAACAATGTCTACGTTTGCACCATTTTCGACAAGAGTATTAGCTAAGGAAAGACGATTGAGTTCTAAAGCATGTGAAAGAGGCGTATGTCCTTTAAAATGTCCACTTTTAAACACATCATTTATGTTGTCACCATGATTTAAAAATGCCAAAAGAATTTTTTCCCCGTATATTGGATAACCTTCTATAATTTGTTGAAAAGGGCTTCCATTAGTTACGTTTTCGGTTTCCAACACCCCAACTCTTTCATTCTCATCGTGATCTGCACTTATCAATAAAGTTTGCATTGTAGAACTGTAGTAGTCTGAGAGGATCGATTTACGAAGTAATAAATCAAATGAAGTAGAAACGTATGGGGAATGATATCCACAAGCTTCCAAACTTATTATTGAGGCTGGGTTGTGAGTATGTTTGGATTGTTTTTCATTGAGCATTTCTGTAAGTTTTGTTTGAAAATGTGAATCATTTTCCGGGACAAAAATTAAGTAGTCTCTCCCATCTCTTGTTTCCAGTTGATCACTGTTGGACATTCTATCAGACAGTTTTGGTACGTGTGATACTCTTACATCAATAAAATCCTCTAACATTTTTTTAAATGATTGTTCATGATTAGAAGGCACAAAGACTTTGCCAAATAGAGGAATTTCAGAAGACACCCTTATTTTTTGATTTGCATTTTGACCGTGTTCTACAAGCAGACTCACCATCTCATGCATTTGCACGGGATCATTAATTTCTTCTATCGCGATCATAAGTGGAGAATACCCATCATATGGTCCTGTAGCTTCCATTTCTTGAGGTGCACCATTCTCTAGGAGATATTTAACGGATTCAGGGCAACCTGCGACGATTGCACGATTAATTGGATTTGCGAGATGTTCGGATGGGTTTATATAGAGGCTACCGTAATTGTCTATAGAGATACCCAAATGAAGACGTATTTTGTCGACTATTTCATTAATTTGGGAAAAGTCATTTTTTATGTGAAGCTTAAGGACTTCTTTTTTGCTTTCAAATGTAAATTCAAATTTTTCAATAAGTTACTTATAGTTTTTATTAATAGGTCTTGAAGATCGTCATCCAGATTTTTAAAAAAGAAAGTGTGCTTTTTCATTAGGGGCCTCGATGGTTCTGTAATTCTTACCCCTGACTGATTAAGTCTTTGCAAAACGGGAAGACTATTTCTCATGCTAGAGGCAAGCAAGAGAGCAGTAACACCCGCATAAGAACCATCTTGGGGGATAAAATCAGGGTTAGCTCCGTGTTTTAAGAGCGTTACGGCATTAATAGGTTCATCCTGGAGCATGCAAACGAATAAAGGTGTTAGCCCCGCATATCTTTCTTTAGTGAAGACTTCGTCAATTTTTGCACCTCGTGTTCTGAGCAGTTCTGCTGCCTCCTGTTGGTCACAAGTAAGAGCATATATATATGGAGAAATAAGCTCTCCAGTGTACAAGGAAAATAATTGTTCATCAACGTTTAAAGTATTAAGAATCTCTTTATCATTACTTTCGATAGCCCAGCTCTCAGCATGGGGGGGAGGTGAAATTTCTTGTTCAGGATATGAATGTTGATGACGCTTTTGAAGGGGGAATATATCAGTTGCTCCGAAAAACATACCAATATGAGGAGCGAAAGCATTTTCAATAAATTTCATGGCGACTTTTTTAGCAATGGGTAGAACGACCTTATCAAATGGATTTTCGTCCATATTGCCCGCGACGTACAAGTGTGTCGAAAATTTTCCACTTTGCGTTATCTTAGGCGTCAACAATAGACGAAGTTGACTACGATCGACAATGTTGAACTGCTCAGACAGTTTTTCTACGGCTTTTGGCCCCTTCTTCATAGCAGAAAGAATTGTGTTTGGGTTGGCATCCTTTTTTTCATCGTGAGAAAGTTTTAACTTCCCTCCACCGGAAACAGCAGCGTAAGCATTTTTTTCTAAGCAATTTTCTGGTATAATCATTTGAAGCGGGGCACCTCCTTTGTTAGCTTCAATTAGTTTAGATTCGAGGGCTTTATATTCATCCATGAGTGCTCTAACGTCTTGTTCCGAAAATGATAAATGACGCAAAAATGATTCTATCTCATCATCGGAGACATGCATGTCGTCCCATCCGCCTAAGAATCGGGACAAAGTAATCCCATCACCGCCTAGTAAATATGCTAGAGCAGAAATGGCTAATTTAGTATAAGGGCCCCGATAATTTAAACTGTCCCTACCTTGCTTTTTCACTTCCTTATATAGAGCATCTATTGAAGTAAACCGACTGAATTCATGGTCCAGTGTCCTTAAGGTGGTTACTCCTAAATTGGTTTCCATTAAAATGTTACGGATATGGCTCAAAAATTGATACATCAATGCAATGTTTATGCTAATGCCATGATAAGCTACATAATCATGGGGATGTTTTTTCTCTTTGATCGCTATATCTGTAAGCTGAGTTCTGAGGTCAGAAAGATCAAAATCTTCAGGATGATTTAAGTAACGCTTAATATCAAACTCTTCTTCCAAAAATAACTTTAAGTCTTTTGCATAGTCACCTGTGGCTTTTTCTCCGAGAGCCATTTTGATGACAGTCTCCGTTTGTGTCCAACTTTTCCCTTCTGACTCAGAAGTGCTTCTTTCTTCATTTTGAGAGCTGGAATAACTGCTAGCAGCCTCTTTGTGTTGCAAATTCGAAGATTCACTCGTACATGGTTGGTTCACTGAGGCGTTTTCGGAGTTAGACGCCCCTTCAAGTTCCAGTCTTGAAATTTCTATGGTTTCTTTAGCATATTCATCTTCAATTGTAAGGGAGGGAGAACTCTTGGTGTGCAGGGAGGCATTGACAGTGGTTCCAGCTATTATTTCCTCTAGTCTCAACTGAGCATCTGGAGACCTTAAAAGGTCCGCAAAAGGAAGGAAAAGTTGTAATTCTTTTTGAAAGGTTTCTGTTTCGGAGTCTCCCCTGCATGTAAAGCTCACATGTTTTTTGTGACGCACTGCTTCTTTTAGTTCTGGCAGTAAAACCCACGTGAAATCGATCTGCTCGCTGTCTTCCGTTGTTTGACTATTCGGACTATCGGCTGAAATGAATTCCTGAGACTGGAAAAAAAACATCCGATAAGTCGTCTGGCTGCTGCTACTATCTTGTTCAAGCGTATGAGAGTTCGCACTTGTTAACTCTTCAAGAGGAATGGCAATAATGTTAAAGCTTTCCTCACGAGCCTCGCGTATTGCGGCCTCTTCGTCAGTCTCTTCAGGGTCCCTGAGTCCTCCTAAACTTCCATGAGTACCTTCCCCTTCACCGCAGGCGCGTTTCGAAACAAGTGCCCAAGAACGTTGTTCCGAGTCTACGTAATAGAAAAAAACACCTGCTGCACCTGCATCGGCTGATGAAGAAGGAGCTGGGGCCGCAAAAACAACGGAGGGGCGTAGAATACTGAATATCACTACGCACACGACAAAGCGCTTAAATAAAAACATGATCAAAAACCTTCCGAGACAATATTATGTCTATTGCCTTCTTTTAATCATCAAAAAGAATAAAGTCAATTAAAGTTTAATTGAATACAAATATGTTATATTTATTTACTATTGTTAAATAATTTCGTTACTTGGCTTCTGCTTTACTTCCCAGAAAGTCCCTCTTGGATGCGTTTGGAAATCCACGAGTTTAAGCTTAGGCCGTCTTTTTGGGAGGCTAAAACGGCACATCGATGAAGTTGAGGAGAGAGTCTCAAGTTGAAGCGCCCTGAAAAAGGCTTTTCTGGAGAGATATTCTTCTCTTTACAAGCGAGAAGATATGTTTCAACGGAGTTTCGTAGCTCCTTTTTGAGCTCCTCAACAGAATTGCCGTAAAAGGTAACAACATCAACGATGTTATTGACCTTTCCAAAGAACATATTAATCTCTGGATCAAACTCGATTGAGACCGTGTACCCTTGTGTTCCATTAGTGTTGCCATTTATAGTCTCCTTCCAATATCCACTTTGCGCACTTCCGATATCCACTTCACGCAAAGAAAAGAAAAATCTTAACATTTGAGAATTTTTAAATGTTGCAAAAAATCACGCCTATGCGTTTTTTGCACGGCCTTTTGTTTTTATGGATCCCGCGCTCATAAGGAATTCTAGGGGCGCGCCTGCGGCTTGCCCATAATTCCTAATGGCCGGGAAGACGACAGTGGGGAGTACGTTCTAGCATCCTCTCAAGTCTCGTCTTCCCGGAGCCTAGGAACTCTAGACGAACCGGCGTCTTAAGCCGGTGAGTCTTAGAGTGAGTTGGCATCGCGAGATTCAGATTTCAGTAGTAATAGAACAGACTTCAGCAATATCTCCGCATCCACACCCTCCCCCTCTACCGAGGGTTCAAGTCGGGCAAGCCTTCGGAGGATTTGTTTTTAGCACCGGATTGTTTGGAGGCTGTTTGCTTAATGACTTTTTGAAAGTCCACTTTCCAAGCCACAATGTCCACTTTCTTATTGGCATACAGGGCCTCGTCCAGTTTTTTGAAAAGTAGTAAGACAAAGTCTTTGTCCAGATCTGGTTCTTGAGCCAATAGAACATCGGAAATCTCGCGGAGGGAGGCATTTGTGGAGGTGCCCCAGTGATCACGGGAATACGCTTTCAAAAATTCTTGCAACTCAATGAGATCTTGGATGGAGTTAATTTTTGCAATGGGGAGCTTGGCCATTTTCTTAGGGCTTTTTGTTTCTCTTCTCTTCATGGGGTGTGGGCGTATTTGTGAGGCTCTATTGTTTTGACGGTACATTCTTACGCCCCAAGTGAAGACACCGATGAGACCCAGCAACAGAAGCAATATAACAATATGAAGGATGCTTTGGGTCTCTGGCTCAGCTTTTACAGCAGAGGCGGGTTCTCTACTTGTTTCCGTTTCCGTAATGGTTTCTTCGACTAGCTGTTCTGGTTCTTGCGCTTTTTGTTCAGGCTCAGGACGCTCTATGGATCCTGCTTCTCCAGGAGCAATCGAAATGGTTTTTGCCGGCAGGATTGCCTCGGCAAGGCGGTTGTTCTGAATATCCCACCAGGGCACTTTGATTTCTGGCAGGGTTAATTCTCCGTCTTTCCTGGGAATAAGAGTATAGGTCGCGGTCTTCCAACCATGTATGCTCCCCTCTTTCACTTCTTGCCCCGTAACAGGCCTGTCTTCATAGACTTTAAAATCGGGTGTCTCCAATTGGGATTTCAAATCTGGCAACTGGCTGCCCCCGATCCCTTTTGCCAAAATGGTAATGGTGCGGGTGATAGGTTCTCCCACCTTGGCTTTTTTCTCGTCTGAGAGCATGTCCGATAACTCTAAAGATGTTAGGGGAAGCCATGGGTCCATATTTGTTGCCGCAGGACGCACTTTTACAACCACTTCATTGCTTTGCTTGACGAACGGCTTATAGTTCCTGGACGAAAAGGGATCAAGACCCGCAAAAATATCAAATCCAGGAAAGTCATCGAAGGGCGAGCGCCGCCTCTTTTTGCCTTTTTCTTTGGACACTACCTGCCCTTGTAAGGTGATGGGGAAAATTGTGAAGTTTCCAGCTTTTAGAGGTGTAACCAGATACTGAACTTTCACGACCGTTTGGGTCTCTCCATCGATCATTTCCCTGTTCGATTGCGGTTTCCCCAGTTGCTCAATAATGGCATCAGTGACACTTGGAGGGTCCAATTGAAGATTCACTACATTGGGGCCATGAACAATGCTTACGGTATAGACGATGGCCTGATTGATGTAAGGTTCCTTTTCAGATACCTGTGCTTCAACTGTCAGGGAAACCCCTTCTTTTCCTTTTTCAGGGGCATTGGTTTTGCTCACCGAAACTTTGAAGGGCTGGGTCGTCAAAGTGCCTTCAGATGTTTCCATGGATATGGATGGGATAGAAATGTCTCCATCCCCCTTTGGGAGCAATATATACGTCCACGAAGTTGTCATGGACTGGGTCCCATTAATAAATTGAATGTTGGAAGCCTGGCTTTGCCCCGCAATTTTAAACTTTTCCAACAGTGGGTGATGATCTGGTTGCCCTTTTGCAGAAGCGTCCTTTAGGGAAAGAATGAGCTCTATGGTCTCCCCCAGTCCTACTGTGCTGTCATCAACAGTCGCAGTGAAGCTTCCTGCGTGCAAAAAAGTGGGAATAAAAATTAAAAGAGCTGCTATAAATTTTACCATGGCCGGAAAGGTCCTCCTGCTTTATTTTTACCGCTTTTTTCTTCATATTTGAATTGTTTTTTGAGAAAATCTTTCGGATCACTCTTTAATCGGTTCAGCCATAGGTCCGCATTGATGTCGGTTGCCGTCCGTTCTGGCTTTGATTCTCTGCCCTGGGAAGGCGCTTCTTGTGGTTCCGAAGCACTTTCAGGTTTTTCTTGCTGTCCCTTTTTTTCTTCAGGACGTTCAGAAGATTTCTTTTCTTCTTTTGATTCTTGCTTAGAAGCTTGGGGTTTGTCTCCCTTCTTTTGCTCCTCTGTCTGCTGTTCCTGTTTATCCTGATTCTCTTTTTCTTGATTCTGATTCTTGTTGTCCTGGTCAGCAGCTTCCTTGTTTGGCTCAGATTTTTGTGAGTCGTCCTCAGATTTTTGATCTTGTTGGGATTCCTCCTCTTTTTTAGATTTATCACTGTCTTTCTCAGTGTCAGACTTCTTTTCTTTGTTGTCGCTCTGGTCTTTTTGTTGATCGTCTTGTTGGTCGTTTTTGTCTTTCTGTTGATCCTGTTTCTTGTTGTCTTGTTTTTGTTGCTCTTGCTGTTTTAAGAGTTCCTGAGCAACCTTGAGATTATGGGCAGCCTTTTCATGGGAGGGATCCTTCTCCAAAAGTGTCTCGTAGGTCTTGATGGCCTCTTCGATTTTATTTTGAAGCAGTTCAGCATTTCCCAGATTATATTGCGCATCCTGACTTCTTTCAGGGCGCTGTGACGCCCGGAACGACTCTTCTGCGCTCGCGTAATCACCAGCCCTGTACTGGGCGACTCCCTTTCTGTAAACATCATCAAAGGACTCTGCTGCTTTTTCATAGTCCTGTGCTTCAAAGGCAGCTTTTCCCTGTTGTTCCTTGTTTTGAAACCACTGGGCAAGGCCATCTGGAATAACGGATTGGAGAGAAAAAGCGGCGGCATTCTGAGCGTTTAATGTCAGCATCAAAATTACCGGAAAAGCATACTTACGCCGAAACCAAGGAAGAATAAGGAACAAAACGGGGATGAGAAACAGATAAAACTTTTCTTCCCAGATGCGGTGAGTCCGTTCAGTGGATTTCTCCCCCTCTTTCATTTTCATGGTTTTAAGGATTTTGGAGGCATTTTCCTGTAGGGGGCCCGCTTGGAAATACTGGCCATTCCCAGCCTGTGCAAGGGCCTTCAATTTCTGGGCCTCAAGATGAGTAATGACCACTTTCCCTCGTTCTTTGTGAAACCCGCCCTTGCCACTGGGGACAGGGGCTCCTATTTCGGTGCCGACGCCCATAGTGTGCACGCGTACGTCCTTTGGAAGAGTCTTGTCGATGAGATCTTTCATATTATGTTCATCAAAGTCGCCATCGGAAATGACCAAAAGGGATTTGTTGGTCCCGGGAATGGCGTTCAAACTTTCGGCGGCCATTTGAAAGGCAGGCATAAGGCGACTTCCTTGTACGGTTACCAATTCGGTCTCTAAGGAAGGCAATAGATGTGTGATCGTATCCATGTCATCTGTGACAGGATTAATCATATGGGGTGTGGCGGCAAAGGCAACCAGACCGATTTTAACATCTCGGTTTTTGTCTATGAGATCCTGGATTTCTTGTCGGGCTAGAGCTACACGGGAGGGCTTTACATCTGCAGCATCCATGGACTTGGAAAGATCTAGCAAAACAATCATATTGGCGTCCGACTCGAAGGTCTCTACGTCTCTATAATTCCAGCGAGGCCCCGCCATGGCTATAATAGTTAACGCCCAGGCAAGTGACCACATGGTAATGGCGGGCCAGGATTTTCTAATATGTTTGGGATTCTCCTTTAACAGATGGGGCAGCAAGTGCTCATCGGCAAAGGCTTTTAGCTTTTGGGTGGAGGCTGCGCCCTTATAGAACAAGGCGTACAAAAGCCAAAGCGTGGGCAAAAGGATGAATGCCCAGAGCCAGAGTGGATTTAAGAAATGAAGTTCGGCGAGGCTAGGAAGCATTTTGCCTCCTAACGACCAACGGAGAAACCGCAATGACTAAAAACAAGAGCAATGCTAATCCCAAAGGAATGTGAAATAGAGGCGTTTGAATCAAGTATTCCTTTGTCTCGGCCTCGGATTTGGTGAGGGCGTCGATCTTCTTGTAAACATCTCCGAGCAAGGATGTATTGGTGGCTCGGAAATAGAGATCTCCTTTAAGAGGGGCTCATCTAAGGAAACATTTGCCATGACAATTTGACCATATCGATTGGGGAATGGAACAGCACCGGTACTGCCCATGCCAATGGTATAGATACGAATGCCGTATTCTTTTGCCAGTTTGGCGGCTTCAATGGGGGGAATGCTTCCGGCATTATTCTCGCCATCGGTTAAAAGTATGAGAATGCGGGATCCTTCGGGACGTTCGCGCAGATTCTTAACGGCCAGTCCGATGGCATCTCCGATGGCAGTGGCCCCTCCTGCCATGCCGGATTCGGCATTTTCGAGCATTTTTCCAACAGACAGAGTGTCTTGGGTTAGGGGAATTTGCAGATGGGCAAACTCTCCAAATAAAACCAATCCAACCCGATCTCCTTGTCGCCCTTTTACGAAATCGCTGACCACTTCCTTTGTGGCGTCTAAACGACTGACTCGGGATACTTTTGTCGAGAAGTCCAAAGCCTCCATGGACTGTGAAATGTCAACGGCCAGCATAAGGTCATAGCCATAGCTTTTCGTGTGGCTATACTTATCCACAAGTTGTGGCCCCATGAGCGCCCCCACAAGTGAAATCCACAGCACATAAAACAGCATCGTTTGCCATGAGAAAAAGCGGCTTTTGGCAAGAGTTGTTTCCTTAAAGGATGCTTTGAGGCGTGCTAAATGGGGATAGAACAAGACGGGGAGGTTTTTTTTGGCTTCGGGTGCCAAGAATAATACGAGAAGAGGAACTGGCAATAGGAGAGCAAACCAAGGGGCATCGAACATAAACATTAGCGCACCCACCTTTTCGTTGCCTGAATGAGTTGCTGAAGCTCCTTTTTGTTGCCTTTTTGAGAGGCTGGGGCATAGGGCAAGGAAATCAGTGCCCTCCCCTTCTCTTTCCAATCAAAGTTTTTAGGATCGTTTTGGGTGAGCCATTGAAGCCAGCGTGTCCCCTCTAGTCCAGCACAGGATTGGCGACCAAATCGTTTTATGGCCAATCGCTTGAGTGTTTCCGAGAGGTCGGCATATGTTTCCTTGGTGGGATTGGCCTTTTGAAGAGAATCCAAATGACGGAGAATTTGCCGTTGCCAGCGGTTCTTCCAGAATTTTCGTAAGGCGATGGCGAGGAGAAGGCCTAAGGGGACAGCGACCAAGAGCGCTAACAGGAGCCACCAGCCAGAGGCCAAGGGCCACCAGGAGATAGCGTCGAGGCCTTCGATGTCTTTGAGTTGGCTAAGCAGATCGTTCACAGCTTACCTCTTAAAGCTTAATTGTTGCAGGCCACGGTTCAGAGTGCTGAAGATGTCCTTGTTTGTTTCCAAAAGAATCTGTTTAATTTTAAGGCGACCGCACAGGGTTTTCAACATTTCTTGGTGTGTCTCCCAGGCTTTCTTAAGGCCTTTGGTATCGCCTGTCTGAATATTGATGCGGGCGCCACTTCCATCTTCAAACTCAAGTGTCCCCATGGATGGCATGTCATAGTCGGCCGGATCCGCAATAGGAAGAAAGACCACTTCGCACTTATTATTCAGGCTTTTTAGATATTTTGCATGCTCTTTCTTGATGTCATAAAAGTCAGAGAGAATAAAAATAAGCGTCCCAGAGGTGGCCGTTTTGACCATGTATCTTAAGGCATCTTCTATGGTGGAGGTTTTGCGGCTTTTCTTTTGAGGGTTGCAGAGCACCTTGAATAAGCGCCAAAGGGGTTGACGGGATCGTTTGGGGGCAATGTAGGTAAGTTCTTTTGCTCCAAAAAGAACGGCGCCGATACGGTCCTGTTGAAATAGGCCACTCCACCCTATAAGGGATGCCGCTTTGGCTGCTTGCACAGACTTAAAGGTTCCTCGGGTGCCAAAGGCCATGGCATCGCTCATATCCACGCACAGGAGGATACTCCGTTCGCGTTCTTCTCTAAAAACTTTCAGATGGGGCTTTCCAGTTCGGGCCGTGACGCGCCAGTCAATATTTCGGATGTCGTCGCCGTGGGTATATTCTCTTACTTCTTCGAATTCTAGACCCTGTCCTCGAAAAGGCGAAATATAGCTTCCTGCCATGGGCGAAACAACGTTTCGGTGGGAGTGCAGCTTTAAGTTCTTTGCTTTGTGGCGTAGATCAAGCAATTCTTGGTAGTTGGGATACAGCATGGCAGGTTATGGAACGGCGACCACCTCGAGGAGATGCTGGATGACTTGGCTTTTGGTCACCTCTTCCGACTCTGCCTCAAAGGTAAGGATCAAGCGATGGCGCAGAACATTGGGGGCTACGGTCTGAATATGATAGGGCGAGACATACTCATCGCCCCGCAGCCAGGCCAAGGCCTTGGCACAGCGAGAAATGGCAATGGATGCTCTGGGCGAGCCGCCACATAATATCCATCGTGTAAGATCATCGCTGTAAGGTTTAGGGGTACGGGTGGCGGCCACCAACGAGATGATATAATTTTTCAGCTTGTGATCCATGTACAGCTCCGCAATCTCTTGCCGGGCGGCAAAGATATCGCTTTGATGGGTGAGGCTTTTTTTGGCTTTTTCTGGTTTTCGTTGGCGATTTTCATCCAGGGATAAAATCTCTAATTCTTCTTTATCGGTGGGATACTTTACTTCCAAGTGCATCAGAAAGCGATCAAGCTGGGCCTCGGGCAGTTTATAGGTTCCTTCTTGCTCGATGGGGTTTTGGGTGGCTAGGACCATAAAGAGCTTGGGCAAGGCGTAGGTATGAGCGCCCACAGTAACTTGCTTTTCTTCCATGGCTTCCAAGAGGGCTGACTGGACCTTTGCGGGGGCTCGGTTAATTTCATCGGCCAAGAGAATATTATGGAACAGCGGGCCCTTTCGAAAAGTAAAGTCGCTCTTTTCATGGACGTAAATATCGGTTCCAATAAGGTCTGAAGGCAATAAATCTGGCGTAAACTGGACGCGATGGAATTCGCCTTCGATGCTATTGGCAAGAGCTTTGGCTGCAGTGGTTTTTGCAAGGCCTGGCATGCCCTCGATCAGCAAGTGACCATCGCACAAAAGGCAAACGAGCATCCCTTCGATGAGATCTTTTTGGCCAATTAGGTGCTTTTCAATGGATTTTTGTACATTGGCCAGCTGTTTTTGTTCCGTCATGTTATCCATTCTCTCCCATAAAAAAACCCAAAGTCCAATATAGCTCTAACATACTAGCAAATTGGTTTGGGATTTGGAAGATATTGTTTGCGGGATGATTTGGAAGATGTTGTTTGGAGGATGTAAAGGTTCAGTACACATGATGGGGTGTTTCTACTCTCCGTTCTCTGATTCCTGCACTATGGATCCCGCGATGCCAACTCACTCTACGTCTCACCGGCTTAAGACGCCGATTCGTCAAGAGTTCCTAGGCTCCGGGAAGACGGGAGTGGAGCTGCCTCAATAGTCTCCTTCCTAGGTTCTGGCATGACACCGTTGTGCGAACTGCCTTTATTCTACTTCTGGCTCATCTTGTCTTTCTTCTTCTTGTCTTTCTTCTTCTAGATCTTGTAGGTAAAGTGCCCTGGATTTTTGAGCATCCTTAATGACTCTGCTAAGTGAATCTGGCATGTCGAGCTGTGTTTCTGGAGCAGAATAAGTAGGCTGAGTAGGTGGAACAACCTTTGTAAAAATAACCAAATCTTCGCTCCTGGGATCAGATGTAGGATTCCATGGGGTGTGCGGATCAGGAATGGCATCAAAGCTCATTCCATCTATTGAGGAATCTGGAAACCTCATAGGCAAGCTCAGTGGTTCTACGGGGGAGCCCACAGTGGAGAAGCGAGAGACTTTCCTCAGGAGGGGGGGCACTTCCTTGAGGCCTTCGTCTTTGAAGGCTTCTGCTGTCGTGGAAAAAAAAGAGCTCAGAACAAAGCTCATAAAAATTATATTCCGAAATATTTTCATGTAGACCTTCCTTTCCTAACTTAATACTTAATGCTATAATAAATATTCCCTTAATCCTTGATACTATACTAAAATGGTTAACAAAAGGTTAATAGTGGTAAAAATATATTTTTTTTCTCAAATGATTCTAGGACGAAAAAATCCAAATGTTTCAACATCATTAAATACGGCTTGAGGGGCTGGATGGTAGTTGGGTTGGAAAGACAGAACTGGACTCCACTCCGTCTTCGCGTTGCACCGACGTGACAAGCTGCAACATTGCTTTCGACTTTGTTGCGTCTTGATGGGGTGTTTCTGCCCTCTGTTCTCTAATTTCTGCTCTCTTTTCTCAAATTTCCTAACTATGGATCCCGCGCTTTTCTTAAGCATGGATCCCGCGCTCATAAGGAATTCTAATGCGCGCCTTCGGCTTACCAAGAATTCCTAATGGCCGGGAAGACGATTACAACACTAGGAAAGACAGTTTTCAATAGTTCCAGAGCACTTGTCAGAGCTGCTAGAATCAGCTCTACTTCCGTCTTCCCGGAGCCTAGGAACTCTAGGCGAACCGGCGTCTTAAGCCGGTGAGCCTTAGAGTGAGTTGGCATCGCGGGATCCACCTCTTAGGAGATGTCAGATACGAGATTGTAAGCCGCAATCATGACGGATGCCAGTGTAGAGATTCCGGGGACCAGCTCAGCCCCTAAGCCGCGATCAGGACTTACTCAACCCAAGCCGCGAGCAGGTCTTGCAGCACCTAAGCCGCTAGCAAGTCTTTCTCAAGCCAATGGATGTCGTAATTGCCCATTTGGACGGCTGTGGACTGCATCAGTTTACGATGGAGGGGAATGGTGGTTTCTATGCCTGTAATGACATATTCGGCCAGGGTGCGATCCAGGCGCTTGAGGCACTCTTCTCGGGTTTTTCCATAGACAATAAGCTTTGCCACCAAGCTGTCATAATAGGGTGGAATCTCGTAGCCCGTATAGAGTTGGCTATCTACGCGGACATTGAGTCCTCCAGGCGCGTGATAGTTTATGACTTTTCCAGGAGAGGGAATAAAAGTTTCAGGATGCTCGGCATTAATCCGGCACTCAATGGCGTGTCCGTTGAACTTTATATCCTCTTGGGTGAAGGGGAGCTTTTCCCCCATGGCCACGCGGATTTGCTCTTTCACTAGATCAACGCCCGTGATCATCTCGGTGATAGGATGCTCTACCTGTAGTCGCGTATTCATTTCGATAAAATAAAATTTGCCATCTTCATAAAGGAATTCCAAAGTACCAACACCACGGTATCCCAGGTGTTTTATGGCATTGGTTACAAGTTCTCCCAATTCTTCCCGCTGTTGGGAGGAAATTACTGGAGATGGCGCTTCTTCTAGTACTTTTTGGTGGCGCCGTTGCAGAGAGCAATCCCGTTCGCCTAGGTGGACTACATTGCCATGACTATCGGCGATAATCTGCACCTCAATATGGCGCGGTTTTTGGAGATATTTTTCCAAAAAGACTTCGTCATTTCCAAAGTTTGCTTTGGCTTCGTTTTTGGCCAGACTAATGGCTTCAGAGAGCTCTTTTTCACTATTGGCAACTTTCATGCCTTTTCCGCCACCGCCTCCGGTGGCTTTGATGAGAACGGGATAACCAACTTTGTCTGCAAAACGTTTTGCGTCGCCAACGGACTCTACGGCACCGTCAGAACCCGGGACGACAGGAATTCCCAGGCGAATCATGGCTTCTTTTGCGGTGATTTTGTCCCCCATCATGGCAATATGCTCAGCCGTTGGGCCGATAAAGACGAATCCGTGCTCTTCTACCATGGAGACAAAATTTTCGCTTTCTGCCAAAAACCCCACGCCGGGATGGATGGCATGGCTGCCAGTTATTTCGGCAGCCGCAAGTATGGAGGGAATATTTAGATAGCTATCCTTTGCGGCGGGTGGCCCTATGCAAACACACTCATCAGCAAGGCGGACATGCATGGCCTTGCTGTCGGCGGTGGAATGAACAGCCACAGACTGGATGCCGAGATCCTTACAGGCTCGGTGGATACGGAGAGCAATCTCTCCTCGGTTGGCGATTAGAATCTTATCCATATTGAATTCATCCTACTCGATGATGACTAGTGGTTCTCCAAACTCGACAGGAGCCGCATCTTGAACAAATATTTTAAGTATCTTACCAGACTTTGGAGCCTTAATGGGATTCATGACTTTCATGGCTTCTAAAATAAGGAGCGTATCCCCTTCTGTAATGGAACTTCCTTCTTTTATAAAAGGAGCAGCATCTGGTTGGGGGGACAAATAAGCCGTTCCGACCATGGGAGCCTTTATGGTTCCAGGATGAGATGCTGGGTCTGAGCTGGTTTCAGCTTTTGCTGTGGGGGCATCCTGTTGCATAACTTGGGTTGGCACGTTGACGGGAGTTGGTGTGACCCCTTGCTGAGTAATGTTGCGGGCAACACGTATTCTTCCCTCTTCCAGTTCGTACTCAATTTCGGATAAATCCGTTTCCTTTAAAATAGCCGCCAATTCACGCACGGCAGCCTTATCAATTTTAAAGAGTTTGGACATTATAAAAATCCTATCTTATGAAACTTTCATCCTCGATCTATACCATTTTTACAAGATCTGCAAGAAAGAGATTTAATTTTTGACCAAAGGCTTAAGTTTAAAACGAAATTTAGTTGTATCTTGCGAATTATTTATCTCGATTTAATTATTCAAGTTGTGATAAAGATCGTACAGATTGACAGTATTTACAAGAGAATTTGCAAGTAGCAACATGAATCCTTCAAAAAAGATTCTTCAAATCAGCGGCCAAAGCACCCTTGAGAAGGCTGCTCATATTTTGGAAAATGGCGGATTGGTGGCTTTCCCCACTGAAACTGTCTACGGCTTGGGGGCCGATGCCACCAATGACATAGCGGTGGCCAAAATTTACGATGTCAAAAAGAGAGACACCTTTAATCCTCTGATTATTCATTGCAGGGATTTGGCTCATGCTAAGACAATTGCAGACTTTTCTCATGAGGCTGAAGAACTTGCTAATCAATTTTGGCCGGGTCCTCTTAGCCTCGTTTTGCCAAAAAAACACTCTTCTTCCCTTTCAGAATTGGCCACAGTGGGTCTTGATACGCTTGCAGTCCGTGTTCCGGAGCATCCAGTAGCCCTTTCTCTTTTGTGCTCCGTTCCATTTCCCATCGCCGCCCCTAGTGCCAATATGTCTGGAAGCATTAGTCCCACCACAGCTCAGCATGTTGTTGATTCACTTGGGGATTTAATCTCTGTGGTTTTAGAGGGCGGCCCTTGTAAAAAGGGCATCGAATCAACCATCATTGACATGAGCGAAGCACAACCTACTTTATTGCGCTCGGGAAGTATACCGTCTGAGGCTATTGAAGAAGTGTTTGGGCTGCTTTTGTTGACAGCCTCAAAATCTTCTGCAAATCCTAAGAGTCCAGGGCTTTTATCGCGACATTATGCGCCTGGGCTTCCTATGCGACTAGAGGTGGCTGTTGCCACTGACTCCGAGGCCTTTTTGGGTTTTGGGCCAGATTCAGCCGTAAGTGCTGATTTGAATTTGAGCCCTAGTGGAGACTTGGCAGAAGCAGCTGCGAATCTCTTTGCCATGCTAAGACAGTTAGATAATCCCAGGAACTTTAAGGGGATAGCCGTTGCTCCCATACCAGAACGTGGTGTAGGAAAGGCAATTAATGATCGGTTGCGACGTGGATCTGTGAGGTATTCTAAAAATGCATCTCAGGAGTGATGCATTTTTAGAATACCTTTGATGTGATTTCTTTTTTGGATGCTTGTGTAAAAAAAGCCAAAGGCGTTAACCTTTGGCTTAAGTACTTGGGGAGGTATAATAATAAATTCAAAGGATTCAAAAGAAATAATTTAAAAATTCGTATATTTATAACTATATTTTTTAGTGCAACCGAGATCTATATGCACGTGCTAATACGTCCATGGAGGTATGTCTTTTTGTAATACCGGATGGTAAGTTGTTTAATTATAAAGATAAAAAGGTGTTTTTAAGAAAAAATTTATTTTTTTATTTAGATGTAAGTATTTGAATATATATGTAAGTAATTTGCATTAATTAGGGTTAGGTAACTGTCTGTATTTAGAAAGTTGTATGGTTTTTTGGCAGAAGGAGTCCAGAATATCCGTCTTCCTGAAGCCTAGGAAGAGGGTCTTAGAACCCTCTCCGCTGTCGTCATCCCGGAGCGCTTAGAAAGGCCGGTCTAGTATCCTTCCCATTCCCGTCTTCCCGGAGCGCTTAGAAAGGCCGGTCTAACAACATTTGCAATCTCGTCTTCCCGGAGCCTAGGAACTCTAGACGAACCGGCGTCTTAAGCCGGTGAGGCCTAGAGTGAGTTGGCATCGCGGGATCCATGGAGCAGAGGAAAGAGATCAAATTTCAGAGAACAGAAAAGTGTCTTGTAGCAACGATTAAATCTGACCTCCGAGCTCTGTTCCCTGATTTATGAAAGATGGATCCCGCGCTCATCCGTCTACGCTTCCGCCTTCGCTGCGCTATAGCGGACAGGCCGCTACGACGTGATTTTGAACCTTCTCTGATATGAGTTTTTATGGATCCCGCGCTCATAAGGAATTCTAGGGCGCGCCCACGGCTTGCCAATAATTCCTAATGGCCGGGAAGACAGTTTTGGCCTAATGGCCGGGAAGACAGTTTTGGCCTCATTGTCGGGAAGACAGCTTTGGCCTCATTGTCGGGAAGACGGTTTTGGGCGTATGGCAGTGTGAGGATGCTAATGTCGAAGCTGAGGCCGTTACACATAAGGAGTTACTGCTATAGCCGGTGTGTGAGGCAAGAGAGAATTTTTGACGAACTAATCACACGGAAGAGCCGGTGTGTGACGTAACGAGAGAATTTTTGACGAACTAAGATCCTTACACACATGCTAAGCCGCTGCAATGGGTTCAGTGTAAATGCTATTGATTCAGTTATTTCTTTTTAACGCCGATGTTCTCAAAGCGTTTATTGAATTTGCCGACTTGTCCGCCAGAATCTACGAGGCGATGGACACCCGTCCAGGCTGGATGAGACTTTGGGTCGATTTCAAGACGCAAGGTATCGCCCTCTTTGCCCCATGTGGACATCATCGTGCATTCAGAACCATCAGTCATAACGACCTTGATTTCGTGATAGTCGGGGTGGATACCTTTTTTCATAACGTCAACTTCTCATCATATTCAGCAATAACTCCCAACTTATCTAACGAATTTCCATCTAATTGGCAAGAAGTTTATTCTCAAGCATTCGACAGCAGGTCTGTTAAGCATTCGACAGCTGGTATGTTTCAGTGAAGTTCCTCAGTCCATAGACATCCATATTGTCTTTAAATCTGTATATTTTTCGAAGGCATAAAGGGATTTGTCACGCCCAAATCCTGACTGCTTAAATCCACCAAAGGGAACCGTTATATTTCCTTCATCAAAGCAATTTATCCAGATGGAGCCTGCTTGTATGCGTGTGGCCATTCGTAGGGCCTTTGAAGCATCACGTGTCCAGACAGCTGCGGCTAATCCATATACCGTGTCATTAGCCAATTTTACGGCTTCCTCTTCTCCATTGAAGGTCATATAGGCGAGGACAGGACCGAAAATCTCTTCCTGTGCAATTGTCATCTTGGATGTAACCCCCTCAAAGATCGTTGGTTCCACATAATAACCACCTGATTCAGTCATCACTTGCTTGCCACCAACTATCTTTTTGGCTCCTTCCTTGTCACCACAATGGATGTAGCTCATGACACGATCCATTTGTTCTTTTGTGACGAGCGGTCCCATATTTGTGTCAG
>Ga0209151_1000890_pt1 | contig 20030 bp, 18 predicted proteins | sample SaaInlV_DNA_165m_FD_184688 | JGI IMG/M metagenome (GOLD analysis project Ga0209151, IMG submission 184688) | Marine microbial communities from expanding oxygen minimum zones in the Saanich Inlet - SI075_LV_DNA_165m (SPAdes) (version 2) | ecosystem: Environmental > Aquatic > Marine > Unclassified...
CATCAATATTTTCATCTTCTACATTATTGCTATCTTCTAAAACAATATTTTCATCTTTTACATTATTTTCATCTTCTACATTATTTTCATCTTCTACATTATTATCTTCTAAATCAATATTATCATCTTCTTCGTCAATATTGTCATCTTCATCAATATTGTCATCTTCTGATTCTTCAGAGTTATTTTTAAATATATCATTCGTGTTATGTGATTCATTTAACAAACCTTGTTTTAATATTTCTCTAAATGGTAATAAACTTCTAATAGCATTAGATATAGAATTATTCATTATATTTAAACATTCTCTGACATTAGAATGTTTCTCTTTTGGTGTTAATCTTTTACTCATATCAAAAATATAGGGATTTTTATATATTTCTTTAGCACATTCAATATAACATTTATGAATAAAATGTTGTGGTTGTGGAATGTTTAAATTTATTTTTTTAGGATCATTATTTTGTTGTATAGAAGATAATATTTTCGTATTTGAAATAAATACAGCATCTAATAATTCATCAAAATAGTCACAATTACTACTATTTTCAATTCTATTATATTCTATTTTTATTATTTCACTATTCCACAATGGAATATCTTTTAAACTTTTTTGAAATATTTTTATAACACTTGAACTTTGTTTATTTCCTTTAATAATTTCATCACCAACCGCATTTAAAATATCATTATATATTGATTTAAATCCTTCATATAATTGCGGTGATATAATTTGTTGCAATTGCATTGTATATTCTTTTTTAGCATCAACTAAAACTGTTATTGAATTCATTAATTAATTAAAATATAAATAAAATATTTTTATTACGCATTTTTTTATATTATATTTTATATGAACGATAATATTTCTGATAACATTCCTTTGGTTAATAATATTGATAAATTCAAAGAAGTAATGCTAAAATCACCTCCACCTATGAAAATGTTTAGTATAAAAGATATTATAGGTGGTTCAACTGTAATGTATGTACCATGGATGATTGTACTTTTTATTTCATTTATTATTTCTATCATTTAATTCATTTATTATTTCTATCATTTAATTCATTTAATTTATATAAAATATTATATTATATTATTTTAATATGGATAATGAAAATTATATGATAACACAGCAAAATGTATATACTTATAAAAATTATAATAAATTATTATTACTTTTATTTTTAATATTATTAACAATTTTTTTCATTATGGTTATAAAAAAAGCTAATTAATAAATATAATGAATAATATTAATATTTGTGTAAATAATTTATTTAATAATGAAGATTATAAATCAAAAATTACAAAAAAAGATATAAATTTACATAATAATGATGAAAGCCCATGGATTATATTAAATGATATTGTTTATTCATTAAAAAATAATGACAAAGAATTATTAAATTTATTTAAAAATTATTATGGAAAAGATGTAAAGATTTTTTTATTAAATAATTTTAATAATAAACAACGAATTTTATTATTAAAAAAATTATATAAAAGAAAGATTGGTATAATAAAATAAATTGAAAATAAATTGAAAATAAATTGAAAATAAATTGAAAATAAATTGAAAATAAATTGAAAATAAATTGAAAATAAATTGAAAATAAATTGAAAATAAATTGAAAATAAATTGAAAATAATTTATAATATATTATATTAATATATTAATAATATAATGGAACAATTAATTAAAAGAAATACATGTGAAGAACACAAATCACATGATGAAGAAGATTTATTATCACCTTGTCGATATAAATGTAAAAAATGTTCACTAAAAATAATAAATGGTTATACAAATCCAGATCATGTTTCAAATCCATTTGGTTACTTATATTTAGCACCAATGTTATGTGACAAATGCTCAATTAAAATGAATAAATGTAGATGGTGCAATATTACTTAAAATATCATTTTTATCTTTTACTCTATTTAATAGTATTTTTTTAACTTCTTTACTATTATCATTATAATAATCAGGTAATATTTTGAAAAAGGATTCAATCATATTTTTCAATTCTTCTTTATGATATAAATAATTTTTTATTATATAATTTTCAATAAAACAAAGTATATCATCATTTGTTAATATTAATTCTTGATAGTATTTTCTGGATTTATTATATGTCCATATTTGTTTTTTATTCATTTGATTAACTTTATTATGAAGGTCTATAGTCCATTCAAATAATTTATTATTACTTAAATTCAATTTCATTTCATTAGTTGGATATAAAATATTTAATTCATAATGTCTCATACATCCATAGCACGGAATTAATTTAATAAAGGATAAAAAAAATTTACGATAATATTTCGATTTTTTATAATTAATAGGAAAAACTGTTATTTTATGAAACATTAACCATGTTATATGATACCATCTTTGATCCATATATTATATTAGGATAAATAATGTATTTAATATAATATAATATAGATTTTTTTATTTTACACATATAATAGGATACATAACTTAATATTAACGATATTGATATAAAAAATAATGTTTTCTTCTATCTACTGATTTATTTAGATATTCATTAAAAAAAAGATGGATTCAATTAAATAAGAATATGATATTATTATTGTAATAACATTATTACAATGATTTATAAAAATCAATAATTTTTGGGTTTGCTTTAATTTTAGAATAATCAATATCAATTAAACTTAACCCTTCTATATCTCTAATCCTGGATAATACAACATATGCTTGTCCATATTCAAAGATAGATTTGCCAATATCAGTCTGTATATATTCCAATGACATTCCTTGTGCTTTATGAATTGTAATAGCCCATGCATGTATTAATGGTATTTGTCGTTTAATTATATTGTCTTTTGTATCTTCCATTTTATAATCTTTTTTCTTTATTTCTAATACTTTACCATTTAAAAATTGCACAATTGGATTACCATCATTAAAATCAATAATAATTCCTCGTGATCCATTTGCTAAACCTTCTTCAGGATTATTTACTGTTAGCATAACTTGTGAGTATTTTGTTAATGTAATTTTATCATCAATTGTAAATTGACTATTTATTAATTTAATATAATCATCTTTTACAATATCTTTCACTCTTGGTCCAAATATATATTCCGAATTATATTCAAAAGATTGAGTATTTTTTTTAATAAGTTCATCTAATTTTTTATCATTATATTCTTTCACCATTATTTTTTTAGAAAATAATAATGTTGGTATAATACCATCTTTATTTTCTAATTTTCTATTTCTACATTCCTCCAATGTTTTAATTACATCTTCGTCAATAGTACCAATTCGAATCTTATTTAATATATTTTGAAATTTATTATCTTTTTGTCGAATAATTTTATCTAAGTAAATTATCTTCTTAATTGTAATATCCCATGAGAAAGACTCATAACAAAACTCATTTGATTTAACAGGAGGCAATTGAAGAAAATCACCGCTTAAAATAAGTTGAATGCCACCAAATGGTTGTTTGTTTTTTCGTACTTTTTGTGCAATAATATCTAATTTCTCAAATAAATTAGAATTAATCATTGAAATTTCGTCAATTATTAATATTTTTGTATTTCGCCAACGCTCTCTAATTACTTTTTTCTTGTTAATATTTTTTACATAATAATCTATATCTTTATCTCCTGTGGCAATACCAGCATAATTATTAATTGTTATTCCATTTATTAATAATGATGATAAACCTGTACTACTTGTAATATAAAGTTTATTTTCATCGTCTTCTATATTATCTTTATAATAATTTACAAATAATTTTATAACATGTGATTTACCAGAACCTCCTGGACCAGTTATAAAAATATTATGTCCATCTTTCATTCCATTAAATGCTTCTTTTTGTTTTTCATTTAATGAATCCATTTATTTTTCATATATTCCTTTTTTTAATAAATTTAAATCAATTTTAAATTATTTTTTAATATTTAATAAAATAAATATTAGTGAAAAGAAATTTATCTATTTATTATAATATTGTTCAAAATAAATAATATAATTTAAAAATTGTTCTACATTATACATTAAAGACTAAAATGGGTAATTATGTTTCAACACAAAATGATATCGATTATGGTGATAAAACATGTTTAATTTGTTGGGATAATATAGAATACATAGATTTAATAATATGTATAAAATGTAATATATGCTTACATGCTTATTGTGAGGAAATATATAGAGGAACAAGAGGCTATTGTAAATGTCCTCATTGTCAATGTATTGGAACATTAAGCACTTAATTGTAAAAAGTATAATGATTTATTAAAATTATATAACGGTATATTTTATATTTTATAAATTAATTGTTAAATATAATATTATATATATAATGGAAAGTTATCAAAAAACATTAACAAGAGTTTCATTTTTATTTGTAATATATGCTATTATAGCCGGTGGTATTGAAAAGAATCAACTTTCGAAACAATTTCAAAAATTTATGGATAATAATATTTATATGAAAAATATTATGGGATTATTACTAATATTTATGTTTATAATGTTAGAAGGTGGATGGGATTTTGATATGAATGAACAAAATAAGGCATATGTAAATTGGTCTAGTGGAAATTGTTTACATACAATGATATATTCTATATTTTTGTATATAATTTTTATTTTATCATGTAAAATGAGACTTTTATATAATTTAATATTTCTTTCAATGCTTTTTTTATTATATGTAATTAGTAGTCAACGTAAATATTGGAAAATAAGAAATAGCGTATCTGAAGATATTATAAATATAATGTATAAAATAGAAAAAATATTAATAATAATAATACCAGTTATATTTGTATATGGAATATATGATTATTATTTATATCAAAAAAATCACTATTCAAATAAATTTAAGTTGAAGAAATTTTTTTTATTATAAATATTGTATAATATTCAAATTTTATTTTTAATAAGTAATTTCATATACTTCATATACTAAATAATGTAAAATCTTCTGTTTCACTTGGTTCTTCGTAATATTTTTTATACACCGAATAAGCTATTTTAGGAACTTGGTTTTCATCATTTCTTGATTTATTTCTTTTGTAAGAAATATCTAATGAAGTAGTTACATGAATACATTTAACTTCATAATTATATTTTTTACCAAGATCAATAAACTCTTTTCGTTTTTTAATAGAACTATGTGTTGCATCAAAAACAATAGATTTTTTTTGTAAAATATGTTCCAATGATGCTTTCCGCATTTTACTTGATGTTTTATGAATATCACCTGATATATGAATATAATTATCATTTTTACAAATATTTTTCGCAATTGTACTTTTTCCTGAACCAGGATAACCCATCATAATAATTATTTCTGGATTAGTTGATAAAGCTATTGTTGGTATTTCAAATATACCTGTCTTATTTGTAAAGATATCTTCTGGTGAATACCATTTAATACCTATATTTTCAGCAAATACTTTATCACTATCAGAAAAATCAGATTTTCGTCCAAGAGCATCTCCAACAAAGAATGATTCTTCTTTATTAATTGTATTTTCACCAATTAAAGTATCAAATAATATAGGATTTGGTTTATATTCTTTTTTATCCATAGCTATTACAATAAAAAGAGGAATACATAATTGTTCCATTACCATTTGAATTTGTTCGCATTTCCATTGTTTCGATTGATTTGTAAAAATAACAATCATATATCCTTCTTCATAATATTGTTTTATTTTTTCAGGAACACTTGGATATAACCATATCCAATCATCAATAGATAGCGGAAACGTTCTTCCATCTTTTGGATTTACTACAGTCCAATCATAATCAAATGAAACCATCTTTTCTCTAATTGTCGCATTATTAATATTGTAAATTGTTAAAGTCATGTTGTCTTTATAGTAATTGTTAATTATTGTTTATTTATATCAATTTTTTTAATATATTATTAATAATTTAACGGAATTTTTATTTATATTTAATCATAAAATGTATGATTAAATAAAGTTAAATATTTTTGATTCAAATATTTTTAATTCAAATATTTTTAATTCTATTCTATTTATTATTTAACTATCTAATTCATTATTTTACTATTTTTAATAATTTTTCTATTTAGATTATTAACCTCACTTAAATCAATAATACGACTCATATATGGTAATATTTCTTTATCATGAGTAATAACAATTAATGTTATATTGGAACATTTATTATTTATTAAATTAATCACTTTTTTTCTGGTTTTAGAATCTAAGCCAGCCAATGGCTCATCGAATATAACAACCAATGCATTTGATTCTTCAGATTTTAGTATAGTTCTTAATATAATAACTAATTTTTGCATGCCACCCGACATTTCATTACCTTGAACACCTGCATCACTATAGATACCATTTTTTAATCCTGAAAATATATCCAATAATTCATATTCTGTTAATAATTTTATTATATATTCACTTTCAGCATTATTACCATATTTAATATTATCCATTACTGATATATCATACATAGTTGTTTTTTGATTTGCATATATTATTTTTGTTCTTAAATATTTTGTATTTATTGTTTTAATATTTTTATTATCTACTATAATATTTCCTTCATATTTATAAAATTTTAATAATAATTTTGATAAACTTGATTTACCTGAACCACTTCTTCCAATAATTCCTACTTTCTCTTTATCTTTTATTATTAAATTAATATTATTTAATATATTTTTATCTTTAACATAGTGAAAATTTAAATTTTTAAATTCAACAGACCCTGTACTTATTTCTTGGCTATTATTATCTAATTCTACGTTTAATATATTTTTAATATATTTATCTGAACTTAATATAACACCATATAATTTTATAAACCATGGTATTTGTGTAGCAATAACAATAGAACTATTTATAAAATATATTAATAAAATTAAATATAATATTTTATCTTTATTATTAGGTATATTTTTAATAATATAATATAAAGCAACAATTAATGTAACAATACATACTAAATATAATACAATTGATAAAGTACCTTCAATTTTTGTAATATCTCTTAAATAAACATTATATATATTTTGATCATTATGTATTCTTTCTTTTTCTTTTACTTCATTATTATTTAAATAAGTATTCATGAGTGATGAATAAACATCAACTAAATTATTATCTGTAACATTAAAATAATAATCTTCTGCTTTATTTTTATAATAATATATATTTTTTTTAAATAATAAGACAACAATAATAATTACTAAACTACTTAAAAGTAATATTAACCCTAAATTAAAATTTAAAAATAATAATAATATTGATAACATAAACATTATCATAATATTTGGCATAATTAACATAATAAAATGTATAATACAATCTTTAAAGAACAATGTAAGTGTATTTATTTTAGAAATAGTACTCCCCATTTTTAAAGATTTATAATTTTCACTATATTTATCAATAATTGCCGAAAATAAATTACTTCTTGAATAAGTTTGTAAATCAGGAATTATCTTTGTTTCATATTTTTTTTTTAAAAAATAAAGTATATATACTATTGTATAAATACCAGTAATATAATATAAATATTTTGTTGGATTATCAATATTATTTATTAATTTACCGATTGAATAAGGTGCTATAACCGATTCAAATAATATGAACAATATACAAATAATTATGAAAAATATTATGAAAAATTTATTTTTTGTATAATAGTTATTCATATATAAATTAAATATTTCTATCATAATTAATACTACTATATTTTTTTAAATCTTTTAACATTTAATACAAAAATGCACTTAAAATTTATTCAATAATATATTTTAATAATAAATATAATAAATATAATAAATATGCTTATACATGAATATTTAGACCAACAAATAGAATACGAGGAAAAATATGGAAAGAATACACTTGTTCTTATGCAAGTAGGTTCTTTTTTTGAATTTTATGGAGTAAATAATAAAGAAGAAAAAATTGGTAATCCGTGTATTATTACTGAATTATTAAATATACAACTTACAAGAAGAAATAAAGCAATTTTAGAAAATTCAAGAGACAATTGTTTAATGGCGGGATTTCCATGTCACGCATTAAAAAGATTTATACATATATTATTAGACAATAATTATACAGTTGTATTAATCGAACAGGTTACACCACCACCTAATCCAAAACGAGAAATTACACAAATATTTAGTCCTGGTACATATATTGACGAAATAACAAATTATAATCCAAATAACATAGTTTCGTTATATTTAAAAGAAGAAATATGTTATAAAACAAATAAAAATTTATACATTTTTGGATTATCGTGTATTGATTTATCAACTGGTAAAAATTATTTATATGAAGCATCATTTGGATACTATGATAAAAACGCATATTATGAAGAAATATATAGATTTATTGAAACATTTAACCCAAAAGAACTAATTATTTTATTTGAAAAGATGAATGACGAAAATAGGAATACAATTAAAAAAAAAATAAATTTAGAAAATCGTTTAGTTCATTTTACTGAATGTGATAAAAAATTTTATCAAAATCAATATCAAAATACTTTTTTAAAAAAAATATTTCCAAATAATGGCCAATTATCTTGTATTGAATTCTTGGAATTAGAAAGAAAGCCATATGTATTAATTAGTTATTTAACATTACTCGATTTTTCACATGAACATAATAAATTAATAATTCAAAAAATAAAAAAACCAGAATTTTGGGATTATGACAAACATCTTATTCTATATCATAACGCATTATATCAATTAAATATTGTTAGTTTAAATAATAATGAAAATCATAAATATAAATCATTATTTCACATTATTGATAAAACATCAACACCATTGGGTAAAAGATATTTAAAATATATTATTCATAATCCATCGACAAATGTAGATATTATTCAAAAAAAATATAATTTAATTGAAGAATTTATAAAAAAAGACTGTATAATTAAAACAGATAGATTATTAAACGAAGTAATTGATATTGAAAGAATGCAAAGAAGGATGTCTATTGAGAAATTACATCCATATGATTTTTTAAATTTGAGTTACAGTTATGATAATATAATTCAGATTATAAATAATATAAAAAATGACATTAATTTAGAAGATTACTATTTTAGTGAAAAATTACACAGTGATTTAAAAAAATTTATAAATTATTACAATGAAAAAATAGACTTAACTGAATGTGGTAAGTATAGTTTGCATAATATATATGGTTCATTTTTTAAAAGGGGTGTTTTTAAGGATATTGATGAAATTCAAGATAAGATTGATAATATTTACAAATTTTATAATAATAAAATGAAGGAATTGTCAAATTTTATTGAAAAAGATAGTGAATTTGTAAAAATGGAAAGCAATGAAAGAGATGGTTATTTTCTATATACTACGCAAAAAAGAAGTAAAATATTATTTGATAATTTAAAAAAAGATAAAAATTTGAATACTATTTATGAAACGAAAAAATATACATCAACGAATATTAAAATTTATAGTGATGAATTGAATAAAATGAGTTATTCATTGGTTAATTATAAAGATAAAATAAAGATTTTAACAAAAGAAAAATACATAGATTTTATGAATAATACTTATAATGAGTATAATTATTTATTTGATAGTTTATCAAAATTTATTATGAATTTGGATTTTATTAAATGTGGTGCTTTATGTGCATTAGAGAACGAATATACAAAACCAATAATAGAAGATAAATATGAAGGAAAAAGTTATTTTGAGAGTCATAAAATTCGTCATCCTATTATTGAAATAATTCAAGAAGATTACAATTATATTAGTAATGATATTTCATTAGATTGCGAAAGTAACAAAGGTATTTTATTATATGGTGTAAATGGTGTTGGAAAAAGTAGTTTAAGTAAAGCTATTGGATGCAATATCGTATTAGCGCAAATTGGATTTTATGTACCAAGTGAATCATTCAGATATTATCCATATAAAAAAATATTTGCGAGAATTAATGGTGACGATAATATATTTAAAGGAATGTCATCATTTGTTGTCGAGATGGATGAATTACGTTCTATATTGAAATACAGTGATAGTAATTCGATTGTATTGGGTGATGAAATTTGTAAGGGGACTGAAGAAACATCAGCATTGGCTATTGTCAGTTCATCAATACTGCGTTTTTATAAGAATAATGTTAGTTTTATAATGGCGACTCATTTTCATAAATTAACGGAATTAAGTGAGATTAATAATTTGGAAGGTATTCATTTTAAACATTTAAGTATATCCTATGAAGATGATAAAATAATTTATGGAAGAAAATTAATGGATGGACCAGGAGATAATAATTATGGTATTGAAATTGCGAATTTCGTGATTGATGATATTGAATTTATCAAGGATGCTAAAAATATTCGAAATAAAATATTAAAAACGAATGATGATATTGTAAATAATAGTAATATATCTAATTATAATGCGAAATTATATGTTGATAAATGTTCGATTTGTGGTAAAAATGAGGATTGTTTAGATACTCATCATATTATTGAACAAAAAGAATTTAATATTTATGATAAATTTAAAAATAAATTATCAAATTTAGTAGTTTTGTGTAAAGAACATCATAATGAAGTCCATCATGGTACATTAAAAATAAATGGATATAAGGAAACATCTGATGGAAAAATATTAGATTATGAATATTTAAAAACAGAAAAAATAAAAAAAAAGAAATATAGCGACTATCAAATAAAAATAATAACAGAATTATATGAAGAATTAAAAGAACATAAGTATCAATTAAAATCAACTTTGATAGAATTAAAGAAAAAAGATATTATTATTAGCAGTCAAACATTAAAAAAAATAATAAATAAGATGTATTAAGATTTCATAAATAAGATGTATTAAGATTTCATAAATAAAATGTATTAATATTTCATAAATAAAATGTATTAAGATTTCATAAATAAAATGTATTAATATTTCATAAATAAAATGTATTAAGATTTCATAAATAAAATGTATTAAGATTTCATAAATAAAATGTATTAATATTTCATAAATAAAATGTATTAATATTTCATAAATAAAATGTATTAATATTTCATAATTATCAATTGATTTAATATATTTTTAGATACTATCAAAATATTAACAGGATAATTTGGTTATATATTTATAATAAATAATTAATTTTATATAAATTTAAATTTATATAAAATTTAGATGAATAAAATTATAAAATAATAGAATTATATTATATTATTTACATATCTGTATTATTAATTGATAATTGTTTTAAAATTTCTTCAGCCTTTAATTCAGAAAAGTTAGAATTTTGACTATTGTTGTTAGAAGAATTATTTGTTCTCGCATTATTAAATGATCCTTGATTGTTATCATCACCTTTCATACCATTTAATTCTTTTTTTAAAGTACTTACTTCATTTAATAAGAATGCACATAGAGTAGTTAAACGATTATGTTGAGCTGCTAATTCATTTAATTTTCTTTTAGTATGTAATATAGCTTTAGTATCCATTATAAACTATTCTTATATTAAAATCGTAAAAATTAAACGCCTTTTAAAATATAAAAATAAATTGATTTTTTTCTATATAAAAAAATATTAATATAAAGATATAATGATTATACCAATTCGTTGTTTTACATGCAACCAAGTTATTGCGGATAAATGGAATTCTTATCAAAAAAGTGTTCAAGAAGAATATATAAAACAAGATATTCATTCTAAGAAAAAAAATAGATTTGTTAATATTAATGAATTAGAAAAAGTTATTGAAGGAAAAATATTAGATGATTTAAAAGTTCATAAATATTGTTGCAGAAGAATGTTAATGGCTCATGTCGATATGGCAGAAATTATTTAAGTTAATGAATTATTATAAAAGAAATAAATAAATAAATAAAATAAATAAAATAAATAAAATAAATATTATATTATATGTATAATATTTCTAATAGATTGGATAAATTATTTGCGTTTGATAATATTCGTATATTTAAGATAATTGAAATTATTGAATATTCGTTCATCTTTTTATTACTCATTGTTATTTTAATGCTATTTTTGAATAAATACTACTTTAAATATTTTAATTTAAAAAAAGAACAAGATGAAAATGACACAAAAAATGTTAAAATTATAAAATCATTTTTGAATTTATTTAAAGATATTGTATTAATTGTTATCATATTGTTTTATTTACGAAAAATAGCATTATTATTTCCATCAATACCACATTTAATTAATCCAGATTTTATTCCAAATACTACTTTAGATTATACTATTCATATAGCTTTAGTTGTTGTTCTTATGGAACTTTTACCTGGATTAAAAGAAAAAATTGTTAATTTAGGTAAATTATTAGAATAATTATTAGAATTATTTTTTGTCATTTTTATTTTTGTCATATTTTTATCATATTTTGTTAAATTATAAAATAATTTATATTTTATAATTTTATATGGTTAATATCGGGATTAATGGATTAGGAAGGATAGGAAAGTCTATATTAATTCAGTTACTCAATAATAAAATAAATAATATCAATATTAAAGCAATTAATATTCCTGATTTTGATATAAAAAATTTAGAAACATATTTAAAAAACGATAGTACTCATAAATATAAAACAGACTTTCATATAGAGATTATCGATGAAAATAGATGTAAAATAAATAATAATGAAATTTTCATTTTAAATAACAGAGATGCATCAAAATTAAACTGGAATTTATATAATATAAAATATGTTATTGATAGTACAGGTGCTTTTTTAACACGTGATAAATGTAATCTTCATAATGTGGATCATGTTATTATGTGTGCTCCACCTAAAGATAACAGTCCTCAGTTTGTTTATAATGTAAATCATGAATTATACAATGGCGAAAGTGTTATTAGCAATGCTTCTTGTACTACAAATTGTATTAGTCCAGTATTAAAATTTTTAGATGAAAAATATACAATCAATAATGCTAACTTTACGACAATTCATGCTACAACAGCATCACAAAATACAATTGATACAAATCGTTTTAAAAATAGAACATCAAGGTCTATTATTAATAATATTATTCCTCATAGTACTGGTGCTTCCAATTCGATTACAAAATTATTACCACAATTAGAAAATAAAATTAAAGGAACTTCATTGAGAATTCCTGTTTCAAATGTTTCTATTGTAGATTTAAATATTAAATTAAAAAAAGATGTTTCATTTGAAGAATTATTAGATGAAATAGATAAGTGTGATTATTTAGAATTAAATGATAAATCATTGGTTAGCAGTGATTTTAATACAAGTGAAAATCCATCTATAATTGATAAAACAGCTTCATTAGATTTAGGAAATAATGAATTTAAATTAATGATATGGTATGATAATGAATGGTCATATAGTAGTCAAGTTATTAAATTATTAAGTTATGCAATTGATAAAAATTATGAAATTAAAAATAACAGTATTACAGAAAAAAAATTTATTAAAAATGCTACTTTAGAAAATAAAAATATTATTTTACGAGTTGATTGGAATATTCCATATAATAGTGATGATTATACTATTAAAGATGATTTTAGAATTAAATCATCTTTAAAAACAATTAATTATATTTTAAGCAAAAATCCAAATAGAATTTTTATTGTTTCACATTTAGGAAGACCTAATGGAGAAAATAATGATAAATACTCATGGAAACATTTTATTAAACAAATTCAGGAATATTTTAATGAAGAAGTTAAATTTTTGGATAAAGGTATTCACGAAGATTCATTGGATGAAATGAATAAAGGTAATCATAAAATATATTTATGTGAAAATATAAGATTCCATAAAGAAGAAACAACCTTTGATTATAATATAAATAATAATGATAATGATAATGATAATGAGAATAAATTATTAACTATTTTTAATAAATGTGGAGATATATTTATCAATGATGCTTTTGGATGTTTACATAGAAGTCATATGAGTATATGTGGTTATAAAGGTGATAAATATTATGGATATTTAATTCAAAAAGAAGTTAATTCATTAAAACTATTAATTGAGAATAAAAATCACGAAAAAATTCTTGCAATTGTTGGAGGAGGAAAAATCAATGATAAATTAAAATTATTAGAAAAACTATCATTAAAAGTAGATGGTATTTATATAGCCGGTGGAAATATAAATTCTATATTGAAAGAAGAAAAATACAAAGAATACATTGATGATTTAAAAAAAAATAAATCTGAAATTTATTTAATGAATGATGGATTGGCATCATCTAATTTAAATGAAAGATGTAATTATTATTCGTCAAGTACATTACCAGATGATAATTACTTTTTTGATATTGGAATGCAGTCAATTATTGAATTAAATAAAATAATTGATGAATATGATATTATATTTTGGAATGGAACATTAGGTGTTGTTGAAAATGATTTATATAAATATGGTTCAACTACATTAATACAATTATTAATGAAATCGAATAAAAAAGTAATTATTGGAGGAGGTGATACCGCATGTTTTGTAAATAATTTTAATCATGGATTTTATTATGTATCTACAGGAGGTGGTGCTTCCATTGATTATATTTCAAACGGAAATTTAGTAGGGTTAAATTATATTATTGACTAACTCTATGTTGAAGCAAAAGCCGGCGCGTTCCCTGGTGTTGTTGGTTCACCATTTGCCCAACTCTGTGTTGGAGCAGAAGCCTGTTTGTTCCCTGGTAGTGTTGGATCACCCTGTGCCCAACTCTGTGTAGCATCAGACATACTTGTAATATCAACATTTTCTAAATTAGATACTGAATTTTCTATATATACTTTACTCTTTCCATAACTTTTTTCTCCAAGAGGACTAAATATACCATTTCCATATCCTGATGGATTATCTAAATTATGTATATAACTATTTTGATATGTAAGTAATATAGTAGGATAATCAAATTTATTTTGATAATATTTATTACCTAATGAATCTGTATAATTTGTATAAGAATCATCACCATCACCATATATTTCATCTGTATCATAAACCCATTCGACACCATCAAAATAATAAAATTCAAAATATAATTTACCATATATTCCTGCTAATCCATTTACATATCCATCTGGTGTCGGCTTAGTACCAATTTCTATAAATCCATAATGAAATTTATTAAATCCTTGTTGATTACTATATTTACCAAGTTCATATTTAGAATATTGTCCAATTAATCCTGATTGAAATGTCATAGATTTAATAACAATTGGATTTTTACCACTATCAATAAATTTATTATATATTTTACTTTTTAACAATGGTCCTTTAATTTCAGTAACACCTTCTCTTAATAATGAATCAGTATCAAAAACAAATGTATTTTTTATATAATTAAAACCTAAATAAAAATCATGAATTACAATACCTCCTGTTTCTGGAAATGAATTTAAAGATGGACTATTAAATCCAGAATATTTTGGATTAAAATAAGATGTAACAGCACCAAGCCATCTTTTAGTAATAGCTTTCTTAGTATAGTATTGTAATTTAATTGGATTATTTATAAAAATTTTTGAAAAAACAGCCCATCTTGCAATAATATTTGTAATTAAATTATCTAATATAAAACTTGTTATACCAATAGCATATTTACCATTTTTAATTGTACCAATCATCATACCAATTACTTCATTATCATTCTCTTCTTTAAATATAGGTGATCCTGATATTCCACCAATAGAACGTAAATCCATTAATAATGATTCTGGAATATTAGTTGATTCTGGATAGAAATCACCTATATAATTAGGATCTATTAAATCTCCTTTTAATAGTGAATTATTATCAGAAAGTCCAATTGAACCAATTGTATATATAGATTCACCAATTTTATAATCTGATATTAGATTGATTCTAAATGCTGTATAAGGAGATAAATCTGGTTTAAATGTTTGATTATAAGGTAATAATGGATCATATACTCCAACTAATATATCACTAAACATATCTCTACCAATAATTCTAAATTGGGCTGTTGTCGAAATATTTGTTCTTTTATTATTTTTAATACCAAATGAAGCCATAATAGTTGATAAATTATTTTTATCTACTAAATGCGAACATGTTACAATATAAATATTTTTATCAGTATCATTATTTTTATATAAAAATCCTGTTGCATTTTGACTAGTAGTAGAAATTGTACAAATAGAGTTTATATTTTTTTCTACACTTGTTAATTCATTTGTTATAAATTCTATTTTTATTTGTTTAAATTGACCCCATCTATAATAATGTTCTTTAATATATTCTAAATTATCTGTTGATAATTTATTCTCCTCCGCATATTTCACAAAATTAATTGAATGTTCATTTTTATAACTAACATTTTTCCATATACTTGTTACACCATAAAGAGACATGTAATTAATTAATTCTTGTTCAGGTTGTTTAATAAAATATTTTTTAAATCCATAAGGAACACCATAACCATAAGCACCTATATAACTACCAGAAGAATAAACAGTTCTTGATATAAAATCAGTAAATACAACTAAATTATTTCCATAAACTTTAAAATACTCTGAATATTTAGAAAAATTAAAATTATATTTACTATAAACACCATCATTATCACTATAATAAAAATCTTGTAATCTTCTTAATTCATACATACGATAATATTTTAATTCAAATTGATTTTTTACAAGAGTTGTAATCGAAGCATACTCCGCTGGATCTTGAAGATTCATATATCCAGGATGAGTTGTCATTGCGTATTTATCATTATATGCAATAATTTCCTCTGTCATTGGAGAAAAATATTTTATTAAATTTTCTTTAAGAACTGTAGGTTTTAAATAAGATGGTACATAATCACCTTTAATATCAACGTACGATGGTTCTTCTTGATAATAAGTATGATTCTCTTTTAAAAAATGAATAAATACATCTAATTTGGGTAAATTTTCTAACTTATAATCTGCACTATATAAATCAAATTTGAAATTCCATTTTGAATACTTTAATTTTTTTGTTTCACTGTCGAAAATACTAAAATATAAAATATTTGTAATACTATCGAAGTCTGCCATTTATATATATGTATAATATATAAATTATAGAATCTAACAAAAGAAATATATTTATTATTTAGATAAATTATTAATTGTTTTTAGAACACTATCAGGTGTAACAGAAATAGAATCAATTCCTTCCTCAATTAAAAATTTTGAAAATTCAATACTATCAGATGGCTGTTGTCCGCAAAATCCAACTTTGATATTATTTTTTTTATATGTTTTTATTGCCATTGATATTAATCTTCGATAACTTACATTTTCATGACTTGATAAATGTGTTATTCTATCACTATCTCTATCCACACCTATTGTTAATTGTAATAAATCATTTCCACCAATTGATACACCATCTATATATTGACTAAATTCTTCTGCTTCAATTACATTTGAAGGTATTTCACACATTAAATATACTCTTAACCCATTTTCACCTCTTTTTAATCCGCATTTTTCCATTTTTTCTAATACTTTTTTACATTCCGCAGGTGTTCTACAAAATGGAATCATTACAACAATATTTGTCATTTTCATTATATTTCTTGCATATTTAATAGCTTCACATTCTAATTCAAATGCTCTTTCAAATTCTTTAGAATAATATCTGGACGCACCTCTCCACCCAATCATTGGATTTTCTTCGTTTGGTTCATATAATTCACCACCTAATAAATTTCTATATTCATTTGATTTAAAATCACTAAATCGAACAATTACGTCATTCGGATTAAATGCACTTGCTATTTTTGATACACCTCTTGCTAATCTTTTTATAAAATACCATTCAGCATCATCGTGATCACCTAATTTATTATATATTTTTTCTTTTAGATCATGTGGTACATTTGGATAATCAATTAATGCATTCGGGTGAATTTTAATATAATTATTAATAATAAATTCTAATCTCGCTAAACCAACACCTTTATTTGGTAGTAATGAATTTGAAAAACTTGTTTCAGGATTACCAACATTTAACATTAATTTTATAGGAAGTTCTTTATTATTAAATTCAATTTTATCTATATGAAATTTTAAAATACCATTATAAATCAATCCTTCTTCACCATTCGCACAATAAATTGTTACATCTTCAATATCTTTTAATTTTTCTGTACAATTTGTTGTTCCAACAACAGCATTTAAACCCATTTCTCTTGCAATAATAGCAGCATGACATGTTCGACCACCTTTATTTGTAATAATACCTGATGAAATTTTCATCAATGGTTCCCAATCTGGGGTAGTCATATCAGTTACTAAAATATCACCTTTATTAAATTTCGAATATTCGCCAAGATTATTCAGAATTTTTATAGAACCGCTACTAATTTTTTCACCAACAGCAACACCACTTATTAAAATATCACTTTTCTCATCTAAAATATGTTTTTCTATAACTAATTCTTTATTTGAATGTATTGTTTCAGGACGTGTTTGTAAAATATATATTTTTTTATCAACACCATCTATGGCCCATTCTACATCTACACCAAGTTTTTTATCAAATAATTCACAATACTTTTCTTCTAAAAGTAATATAATTCTACATAATTCAATAGATTGTATATTTGTTATACTAAAATTTATTTTTTCTATTAGATTTGTTTCAATTTCAATTGTTCCACCATTTTTATCGTATATAATTTTATTATTTTTATCTCCCATTTTTTTCATGATAATTGGATCAGCATTAAATTCTTTTAATGTTGATTTATCACATATTATTTCATCTGGTTTTACACCACCACTAACAACTAATTCTCCTAATCCAAATGAAGAATTTAATACAATTGCTTTATCATAACCACTTTCTGGATCAATTGAAAAAGCAACACCTGCTGATCCAATATCTGAACGAACCATTTTTTGAATAGCAACACTTATTTTAACATCACATAATTTTATATTATTACTATGTCTATATGATAATGCTCTAACATTAAATAAAGATGCAAAACACATTTTAATATTTAATATGATATTATCTATACCAAAAATATTTAAATATGTATCTTGTTGTCCTGCAAAAGAAGCATTTGGCATATCTTCTGCTATTGCACTACTTCTAACTGCTATTTCTAAATTTTTATTATTATATTTATTACATAAATTATCATAATATTTTGTAATATCGGCTATTTGTTCTTCCTTAAATGTACCCTCGGTTATTTCTTTTATTAATTTTTTTGAATTATCTTCTAAATTTTGAATATCATCATAATTTAAATTATCTACTGTTTCTTCTATTAAGATATTTAATTTATTTTGTTCTATATATTTATCATATAGTATTGTTGTTAATGCAAATCCATCTGCAATATTGAAATTTAAATTATGTGATAATTTATATAATTCTCCTAATGAACTACATTTACCGCCAACTAAATTCTTATTATCATAAGAACAATCTTTAAATTCTATAATATTCATTATAATTATAATGAATATATTTTATCTAAAAAAAAAATAAAACTAATTTAGTTTATATAAAATATTTTTATATAAATTAAATAATATATTATTAAACCAACTAATAATATATTATTAAATATGTAAAATTTCTTATTATAATCCTGGAAAATAATATCTAAATTTCCATAATTTATTTTTTTTTTCTTTCTTAAATTTTTTATATAATAAATCCCATTTATCACACCATTCTCCTTTTGTATAATTACTCATATTAAGAACATAATTACTTGAAGATATATATGGTCGTCTCATTGTTATACCACCAGATACAAAAAATACCATGTCTAAAACATTTTGACACATAACCCATTCATAACTATCGCAACTTAATTCCATAAACCATTTAAATCCTTCTTTTGGTGAAATTCCTACTATTGATTTTACACCTTTGATTATTTTTTTATGTTGTGAAAACGGCGTTTTAAATCTTCAAGGGTGTAATATCTGGAATAATTTGTAATTCCTTTTTACTCCACATATAAAAA
>Ga0209151_1000893_pt1 | contig 19971 bp, 21 predicted proteins | sample SaaInlV_DNA_165m_FD_184688 | JGI IMG/M metagenome (GOLD analysis project Ga0209151, IMG submission 184688) | Marine microbial communities from expanding oxygen minimum zones in the Saanich Inlet - SI075_LV_DNA_165m (SPAdes) (version 2) | ecosystem: Environmental > Aquatic > Marine > Unclassified...
AATCAAGTTATAGATTTAGAAAATAAATTAATGAAAAGTGAAAATAAAAATAAAGAATTAGAAAAAAATAATATTATAAAACAAAAAAAAACTCAAAATATTCAAGATACAGATGAGTATAAAATAAGATTAATTCGTTCAAGAAGGGCAAATAATTACTAATATATATTATATAATATAAATGTTAGTAAATAATAAATGTTCTTGTAATAATTGGTTATATAGTAGAGAATTAATTGTATTATTATTACCTTGTAATCATTACACTCATGAAAAATGTATAAATAAAGAATTATTAGATAATAATAAAAAATGTCCTATTTGTAATACTGATATTGATAAAATATTAACAGAAGAAAAAATAAAAAAATCAAATAATAAACAAAATATTATAGATTTAAGATCTATTAAATATTTTAGCGATGATTTAGTTTTAGATTATACTAAATATCCAAGTTATATTATAAAATTTAATATGATTATTAATAAAATGTTAATTATGAAAACAAAAGAAGATATTCTAAATACAGCTGAATTATTTTTAAAAATGACAAATATTAAAATTAATATAAAAGATAATACAAAAAAAAATAAAATTAAATATGAAAATAAAGAAATTAAATGGATTAATAAAAAAGATAATGAATGTAAAAAAATTATAATTTCAAATCATTGTTGTTTTATTGATTCATTTATTTTGTATTATTTATTTCAATGTGGATTTATTAGCAGTAGCACCATTAAATCTTTGGACCTTGGTAAAATTATTTCTGAAAAATGTAATTTATTGTTATTTGACAGAAAAGATAATTCTGGAACTGTTGATAAAATTAAAAAATATCTTGATATTAATAAAAAAATAATTATATTTCCACAAGGAGCTATTTCATATGGAAATACATTATCTAAATTTAGAACTGGTGCTTTTTATTCTTGTGACACAGTATGCCCGGTTTCAATTAAATTTACTCCAGTAATAAGCGAACCAAATATGAATGATTATTATTTCAAATTATTTAGTCAAGATAAAATTAATGTTGAAGTCACTATAAATGATTTTGAAGTTGGACCATTTAATGATAATAAAATACAAAAAATAAGAAAAAAAATGGCTAAACAATTAAAATTTGATTTATCTAATCTTTCAACTAAAGGATTAAAAGATTAATTAAAAATTGATTAATAGTTATTGATTAATTAATAATAAAAATGAATAATATACAACTAATTAATAATGATATTAAAAATTTTATTTTTACATTAAAATACAATGAAATTATTGGTGAAATTATTGAAACTAAAATGACACCAAAACATCATTATATAACTATAAAACAAAATAATTATACCATCAAATGTAATGCTTGGTTTAAGACATATGATAAATTACAAATTGGTAATATTGTAAAAATTACAGGTAATATGGATTTTTCTGATAAATCATATTCTTTATATTTTAAAATTAAAGATTTAGAAATTATTGAAAATAGTGGTGATAAATTAAATGCATATGATGAATTAAAATTAAACTTAATAGAAAAAAAAATGATTGGTAATGTTAAAAAACAATTAACCATTTTTCCATATAATATTGGTTTAATAACCGCCAATAATTCAGCGGTTATTAAAGATATGATGACTATATTTCATTCTAAAAAATTTATTGGTAGTTTATATCTTAAAAACTCAACAATGCAGGGTGATAATTCTCCCTCTTCAATTATTAACAGTATTCAATATTTTAATCAACTTAATTATATTGATTTAATTATTATATTTAGAGGTGGTGGTAGTAATGATGATTTAGAAGCTTTTAATAACTATGAAATGATGAAATCAATACATAATAGTTCTCATATAATATATTGTGCAGTGGGTCATGCTTCGGATACTACACAATTAATCAATTTTGTCAGTGATAAATCATTTGGAACACCATCTATTGTTTCAGAAAATATTATTGAAGAACAAAATAAATATTATGAACTATCTAAAAATCATAAAAATAATATTAATAAATTATTAGATAAATATGAAGAATATAAAAATAAATTTAATAATATTAATTATAATAAAAAAATAAATAAATTTAATAATAAAATTATTTCAGATAAAATTAACATTATTAAAAATATTTATAACAAACAATTTATAAAATATGAAAAATATAAAAATATCTTCAATCAAAAAATTAAAATATTAAAACCTACAATTTTTAAAGATAATACAGAAATAACTACATATTCTGAATTTAATAATGGTTCAAAAAGATTAAAAATTTCATTTATTGATAAAGATGTTGATATTTATTATAAAATTATTTAATTTTTTTTATTTTTATATAATATAAATAATATATTATGTATGAAAATAATCTTGAATACTCTCCTGTAGAACATTTTATTACAATCAAAAAATCAAAACCTTCTATTTCAATTTCTAAACCTCCAATTTCTATTTCTAAACCTACACCAAGACCTCCTAATCCACCTGTTGAATTACCTAAACCTACTACAAGACCTCCTAATCCACCTATCGTATTACCTAAACCTACACCAAGACCTCCTAATCCACCTGTTGAATTACCTAAACCTACTACAAGACCTCCTAATCCACCTATCGTATTACCTAAACCTACACCAAGCCCTCCTAATCCACCTATCGTATTACCTAAACCTACACCAAGCCCTCCTAATCCATCTATTGTATTACCTAAACCTACTCCAAGCCCTCCTAATCCACTTATTGTATTACCTAAACCTACTCCAAGCCCTCCTAATCCACCTATTGTATTACCTAAACCTACTCCAAGCCCTCCTAAACCACCTGTCGTATTACCTAAACCTACTCCACCTGTCGTATTACCTAAACCTACTCCACCTGTCGTATTACCTAAACCTACTCCACCTGTCGTATTACCTAAACCTACTCCAAGACCTCCTAACCCACCTGACGTATTACCTAAACCTACCCCAAGACCTTCTAAACCACCTGTCGTATTACCTAAACCACCTATTACAATCCCAAAACCACCTAATCTATATCCAAGACCACCTATTATAATAGATGATGAACCAAATATTATTATTAATCAACCTCCAGATATTATTATTGAAGAAACACCAGATATTATTTTACCACCATCTATTATTTTGGATGAATCAAAAGAAGATTCTATAGTTGTTATTGAAAATGATAAAAATATTTTTTCACATCCTTATTTTATTTTAATTATGCTGTTTGTTATTATTTTAATAATATTTTTAATAAAAAAATAAATAAAAATTGAAATATATATTAATAATTAAATAATTAAATAAAAATGGAGATTAATAATGTTTGTAAAATGATTGATGAACTTAATTATGAAGATGATAAAAATAATTTTATTAAAAAATATGAAGAAATTAAAAATAATATAAATAAAATTGATAAAGAATTATTAAATAATAATAAAGATATTGATAATTTAACATTTCAAGAAATTAATGTTTTAATAGAAAATATTAATATTAATAAAAATATTAATATTAAAGAATTAAATTATTATAATAAAATTATTAAAAAATATGATGAATTAGTTAAAAATGAAGAATTACAATTTAAAAATGTGTAATATTTTTATAAAATATAAATATATATATTATGTATAAAAATAATTTGAATTATTACAGTATTGAAAATTTTATAAAATTTAAAAGAAAAAAATTTAAAATAAAAAAACCTAAACCAATTTCAATTAAACCAGTAACAAATCTAATTAAAAAAACTATTATTAAACCTGTTAGTTCTGGAACTGTTGATTTAGGTAATACTATTGGATCTGGAACTATTGATTTAGGTAATACTATTGGTTCTGGAATTGTTGGTTCTGAACCGGTTATTGCTGAAGATAATTATAATGAAATTGATGATGATGAATTATTATTAGATAATGATGATGAATTATTATTGTATAATGATGAAGGTATATCAACAACTCTTATTATAATAATTGTTGTAGTTATTTTATTTATATTATTAGGATTATATTTTTTAATTTAAATAAAATATTTTTTAAAATCATATTTATAAGGTAAAAAATTACAAATATAACGCATTAAATCATAACATTCAAATGTTTTTGAAATAGAATTATTTGTTTTATCTTCTGAATTTTTTATATATTGATAATAAAATAATAAAAAATTTATTTTATTCCAACTACTTAAATATAATGATGAATTATAATTATTTAAATTTGACATTCAATTATAATTCATCATTAAAATAATTTATTTCTTTAGTTTTTAATGATTTATTAATATCTATTGCTATTTTTTTGTTTCATAAGTTTTATTATTTAATAAATAACCATCGCAATTAGTTTGTAATCCATAATAATTAAATATTTTTTTATTATGTATTAAATCTTTAATATTATTAGGATTTAAATATGTTATTTGTTCTATTTTATTTTTAAAATCAACTTTAGCAATAAATATTCCGGATATATTTTTCGTTATAAAACCATTTAAACTATAAATATTTATAAATCTAAAATTTTCTGTAATTTCTTTAGCATTATAAAATAATTTAATTTTATTTTTTCTATTAGATATATCTTCTAAATTATTATATAATATACATTTTGTTTTTAAATAAAAGTTAAAATAATTTTATTTAACTATTAAATAATACTCTTTATTTTCATTAATTTTTATTATTTTACAAAACATTGCTTCTTGATATTCAGACATCTTAATATTTTGTTATTATTTTATTAATAATTAATCAATTTTTATTATCATATATAATTATAATAAATGATACCTTCTAATATCATAATTTGTAATAATGATGATAATATAGATATTTTTAAAAAAGAAAGTCCTTATAAATTTATAAAAAAACCATATGAACTTATTGATGGTAAATATTTTAATCCACCATTCTTTAATATTATAATTCTAAATGAAACTGTTAATATAAATGAAGTTGATATAAAATTACTATATAATATGATACTAATTAATGGTTTTCTTATTATATCAAATAAATACACTTCCTTATTTAAACAACTTAATAACGAACATAAAACTTATAATGATTACATTATGATTAAAAAAACAAATAATATAATTTTTCCATTTAATTACAAAAAAAGAAGTATTGATTGTATTATATTTGGAGTTCAAAAAGCTTCAACATCATCCGCTTTATTTAATTTATCTAAACATCCAGATATAAGTTCATATAAAGATGAAATACATTATTTTGACATTAAGTGGAGTAAAGGATTAGATTTTTTTAAAAAACATTTTAATTATGATAAAAAAATAACATTATGTAAAAATCCTGATTTAATATATCTGCCACAAACATTCCCTCTAATACAATCATTAAATCCATTTACTAAATTTATATTATTTTTAAGAAATCCAATTGATAGAGCTTATTCATCTTGGCAAATGGTTAAAAATAATGATTGGACTAATTTATCATTTAAAGAAGCTATTGATGAAGAATTAAAATATAGATTAGATGAAAATAAAACATTTAATACTGCTGTTTTTCATTATTTACAACGAGGTTTTTATTATCAACAAATAAAAGAATTTTTAAAATGGTTTCCAAGACAAAATTTATTAGTATTTATTTTAGAACATTTTAATGATGATATGAATAAAGAATATAATAAAATATATAAATTTTTAAATATTAAACAAATAAATATAGATTGTGAAAAAGTTAGAATTGGTAAATATGAAAACAATATAGATGATAAGATATATAAAGATTTAGTTAAATTCTATAAAAAAGATGTTAATAAATTAGAAAAATTATTAAATATAAAAACAAATTGGTTTTAACATTTATTTTCTTCATAATATTCTTTTAAATTAAAATTTTCAATACTAATAAAATTTTTTGATAAATCAGCTTGTATAATACTCAATGCTAAACCATAAATGCCAGAATAATCATATTTATTTTCAAGTGTGTATTTGTCCCCAAAAGGACAATATAACTTATTTATATCTTCTAAACATTTCATTTCAAAATTATTTAAAAAATTATTAATAATATCTTTATAATTTTTTTCTTCTATTTTTGATTTATAATTATGAAATATTTTATTTTTAATTAAATCAATATCTTCTTCTGTTAATTTGTATAATTTTTCCATCTTAATTTTATAATTATTAATAAATAAATTTTTTCAATTTTTATTTACCCAAACTTTCAATAAAACGATATTTTCTTTCTCCATATCTATCATATTCTTTCTGAGACATTTTTTTAATAATAATACAATTTTGACCAAACATTATAAAAGAAATATATTTTAAATTTTCAAACTTAATTTGTTTAAATTTTTTAATTTTTTCAATATCTTTATCAAGTAAAAATTCTCTATTCACAATATCAACAATATTTTTAAAAATATTAACAATATTATTTTTTGCATTATATCCTGAATTAATTTTATATCCATATAATTCAGATTTTTTCCAATAAGATGTTTCAATATCCTCTATAATATATGTTCCACCCTTATTTAATAATTTATCAAATAAATGATTAAAAGATAATAATTGATGTTCTGGAACATGAGAACCATCATCTATAATAAAATCACTTTCTTTTATTTCATCAATAATTATATCTAAATCTTTAATCTTACTTTGGTCCCCCTTAAATATCTTACCCTTTGGATGATCGTATTCATGGTCTATATCCATTCCATAAATTTTTGCTTTTGTAAAATAATCATTCCACATTTTTAATGAACGACCAGCATCAACACCTATTTCAAAAAAATTAAATTCTTTATGTTTATAAGGATATAAAAAATAATCATAAAATCTTTGATATCCATGATGTGTTATTTTATCCGTTTTATATTTAATACCAGCACTAAACATATCATTCCCTTTAAAATTACCTCCTGATTTAGATGAAACTATTTTATATTTTTTCATTTATAATTAAATTATATAATTATTAATCAAGAAAAAAATAATTTAAATATAATAATTTCTTAAATCTTTTGAAATATTATGATTATATGTTTTTAATATTTCTATAACTTTTTGTTCTTCATTGTTATTTTCTAAAAAACTTTTGTTAGATAATTTTTTTATTATTTTTTTAATCATATTTATTTCATTATGAAATTCATAAATTACACCTACTCCACAATATGAATATACTACCGTTTCTATAATTTCGTCCATTGTTTCATCTGTTATAAATTGTGTATAATGATCGTTATTAGACCAAAATATTGTAACATGATAATTTTCAAGATTATTTTTTGGTTCTACAATTAATTTAATGTCATGAATATGAGAATATCGTAAATTACAAGAAATAATATGATCAAAACATTTAATAATATGTCCTCCAAGAGACAATTTAACATCACAATTAAAACCTTGAAACCCAACTAAGATTTTATCTTGTTTATTATTTTTATCAAATATTATATTTTCAAGATTAAATAGTTGTTCTTCTTCATAATCGCAATTATCATTTAAAGTATTATTATTTTTTATAGAAGTATTATTATTTTTTATAGAATTATATATTATATTTTGTACTTCACTCATAATAAATTATTTATGATATATTTATTAATATACTTTTTTTTAATATATTATTTTTAATTTCTTCTTTATTATTATTTTTATTTAATTTTTCACAACTATAAATAACCATTTTTAAGTTATTCAACAATTATATTATTAAATTATAATTAATTATTTATTTAGAAATTAATAAAAAAATATTTTTACTTCTTTACATATTTTAATGTTAATAATTAACTTTTTTTATATACTAAATATTATATTATGAATGATATAATTGAAGAAAATATTAAACCAAATAAAAAAGAACAAGACTTCACATATCCAAATGTAAATGATGAAGATATACAATCCAAAATATATACTAAAAGAGAATTTTATTATCACAAAATGCCTGAAAGACCTAAAATAAAAAATGATGAAGATATAATGAAATATAGAAAAAAAGTATGTAATATATCAGGTAGTCTTCCTCATCAAGATTTAATAAGTAATTTTATTAATCCAAATACACCATATAAAGGTTTAATAGTCTATCACGGAACTGGAACTGGTAAAACATTTGTTGGAATAACTACCGCTGAAAAATTTAAAGAGCAATTTCAAAGATATAATACAAAAGCACATATTATTGTTCCTGGACCAATTATTAAACAAAAATGGAAAAAAGATATTATTACTGGAACTGGTGACACATACTTAAAACAAAATGAAAGTTTAATTTTTATGAATGAAGAAGATTTAAAAAAACAAATGTCCAAAGCAGAAAAAGCATCACAAGAATTTTATAGAATACATTCTTATAAAGGATTTTCTAAAAAAATTTTAGGTGATAAAATTATCACAAAACAAATAAACGAAAAGGGTAAAATTGTATCAAAAGCAAAAAAATCATCTTTTGGTTCATATGAAAGAGAATTTAAAGGAGAACGTATTTATTCTTTAGATAATTCTTTATTAATTGTTGATGAAGCACAAAATTTTGTTAATGATAGTGATAATTCTGAAGCATTACAAACTATTATTGAAAATTCAATAAATCTTAAAATATTATTATTAAGTGCTACACCTATGAATAATAAAGCTGATGAAATAATTTCATTATTAAATTATTTAAGACCTAAAGATGACCCAATAGAAAGAAGTAAAATGTTTAATTCAAAAACAAACTATGAAATGGATTTAAAACCAGATGGACTAGAATATTTTAAAAAGATGTCAAGTGGATATATAAGCCATTTAAGAGGAGCTGACCCTTTAACTTTTGCTTTAAAAAATGAATATGGAGTTAAACCCAAAGGTTTAATGTTTACTAAATTAGTTCAATGTCAAATGAATAAGTTTCAATTAGATACTTATAATCAAGTTATAAAAAAATTAGAAGTAAATAGTGATGGTTTAGATACTAAACAAGTTGCTGTTTCTAATTTTACCATTCCAATTTTAGATGAAAATAAAAAAAATATTATTGGATCATATGGATCTGAGGGATTAAAAGAAATTAAAAATCAAATTAAAAATAATTATGATACACTTAATAAATTAATTGGAACACAAATTTTAAATGAAAAAAATTCAAAAGAAGAATTTATTAATTATAATAATGAAACAAATAATATCACAGGAAAAATATTAAACAAAAAATATATTAAATATTTTTCACAAAAATTTTATACAATAATAGATGATATTGATAATAATTTATTTAAAAGTGATAAAAATAATTCATCTATTGGTTTTGTATATTCAAGATTAGTCTCTTATGGAATTAATCTTTTTCAAGAAATATTATTAGAAAATGGTTATTTAGAATATGACGAAAACTCAACTAAATATAATATTAAAGATAATACAATTTGTTATTATTGTGGAATTCAAAAACAAAATCATAAAAATACTTCAACCCATACTTTTAAACCCGCCACATTTCTTAAATTAACAGGTCAAGATAATGATGATACAAATGTAGAACAAGATGTAAAAGTTGATTATGTAGATAAAGTTTATAGTAATATTAAAAATAAAGAAGGTAAAAATATAAAATTATTACTCGGTTCAAAAGTTTTAACAAGTGGTTTTAGTTTAAAAAATGTTGGAAGTGTCCAAATAATTGAAGCACCATATACATTAGGTGAAGTAGAGCAAATTGTTGGTAGAGGTATTCGATGGTGTTCTCATATGGATGTAATGAATATTAATAATATGTATCCTAAAGTTAAAGTTTTTAAATATGTATCATCATTAAAAAATAAAATGTCCGCTGAAGAAGAATTATATTATAAAGCTGAAATCAAATATTTATTAATTAAAAAAGTTGAAAGAGCAATGAAAGAAAATGCTATTGATTGTCCCTTGAACTTTACTGCCAATATGTTTGAAGAAGAAATGAAACAACATAATAAATGTAAAGAACCTAATGAGGATATGAGAAAAGAAGCTAAAACAGAATTAAATAATTGTCCTGCTTTATGTGATTTTACTGTTTGTAATTATAAATGTGATGGTAAAGAATTAAATTTAAAATATTATGATAGAACAACTAATATTTATAAAAAATTAAATAAAAAAGAATTAGATTATTCAACATTTACATTAAATATGGCAAAAAAAGAAATTAATAGTTCAAAAGAAAAAATAAAAGAATTATTTATTGTTAATTATATATATAAATTAGATACAATTGTTGATTATATTAAAAATAGTTATGATGATGATAAAAAAGAATTATATTCTAATTTTTTTACTTATAAAGCACTTGATGAATTAATACCCATAACACAAAATGATTTTAATAATTTTACTGATATTATATATGATAAAACATATACACCAGGATATTTAATTTATTTAGATGGTTATTATATATTTCAACCTTTTGATAAATCAGAAACATTACCTCTTTATTACAGAAAAAATCCTAATATACAATTTGATACTGAATTAAGTCTTAACACTTTCCTTAAATTAAATCCTGAAAATATTGAAAAGGAATTAGAATTAGAAGAAGAAGAAGATTATTATGATTTAAGATATGATTTTTTAAGTGTCTATAATTATTATAAAAACAGAAATGAATTTTCATTTGTTGGAATTATTGATAAAGAAACTGAAACAACTAATAAAACAATTGATAAATTAAAAGATGTTTTTAAATTAAGAAGTAAATTAAACAAACTTGATAATAAAAAAAGAGGAACTAATATACAAACATTTAAAGGTTCTGTGTGTCATAATTCTAAAACACGAAAATATTTAGATGATATAGCTATAAAACTTAAAATTAAAGATTTTAAAAATTACAATAGAGAAAACTTATGCAAAAAAATAATGGAAAAATTATATCAATTAGAAAAATATTCCACTGGAGATAATAAAAAAACATATCTTGTTATTCCAGCTAACCATCCTAAATATAAATTCCCAATTAATTTAGAAGATCGTGTTGAATATTTAAAAGAAAAAGTTTTTGATATTCTACAAACAAAAGTTAAATTTAATAAAAAATCTAATAAAAATAAAACAGAATATATTTTATCATTTGAAAATAATGTTAATAATGAAGATAAAGAAATTTTATTAAAAGATGGATGGAATGAAAAAAAAAAAAATAATTTTGAAATAATTATTGAATAAAAATAACTATTACTTAATTATTTATAAAATTTTTATTTTTTTATAATATATTTTTATAATATGAAAGATATTAATACTGAAAGTTTTGAAGAAATTAATACTATTGAAAATTTTAGAGGAAGAGGTGGTGGAATGCGTGGTGGTAGAAGTGTAAGTCCTGTTAGAAGAGGTGATATGAGAAATGTTGGAAGAAGACTTGATAGAGGTAGGGTTGATAATAGAAATTTTGGTGGATTAAGAAGAGAAAAACCTAAATATGGTGGTAGAGGTCCAAGACCAAGACATGGATTACCAAGATATAGAAGAAGAGTAAGACCATATTATAGAAGACCTTATTTTAATACTAATTTATCTTTTTACAATCCATATTATTATTTATTTCCATTATATGATGATAGTGGAACAGTTATTTATAATTCAATTAATGATGTTGATGATGAATGTAGAGATGAATGTCTTAAAGAATGTAATAATAATGATTTAAAATGTTTAGCGAATTGTTATTTAGATTGTAGAGATGAAACAGAAAAATTTGAAACATCAAGTAATACTTTTAATAGAAAACATTTATTGTTTTTAATAATTATAATTTTATTATTTTTTATCTTAATGAAATAAATTATTCAATAACAAATATAACAAAATTTAATTTTATTTAATTATTGATTTTTAAATATTTTATTTCTTTTTAAATTTTAATTATCAAATTTACCAAAAAAGGGGGTTTAAAAAAATTTGAGCCCCCTTTTTTGGTAAATTTGTGTCGAATTACAAAAAATAATTTTCAGTTTAAATTTTAATTATCAAATTTACCAAAAAAGGGGGTTTAAAAAAATTTGAGCCCCCTTTTTTGGTAAATTTGTGTCGAATTACAAAAAATATTTTTTTGTTTTGAATTTAATTATATTAAATTAAAAAATATATAAAATATAATATTATATATCAATGGATAATATTTTTATTTGTGATAAATGTGGTAAAGAATTTAAGTATAAAAAATCTTTAATATATCATCAAAATAAAAAAATTCCTTGTGATAATAATACTGATAAATATAAATGTAATTATTGTAATAAAGAATTATCAAAAACAACAAAAATAAATAAACATTTAAAAACTTGTAAAATATATAATGAATATGAACTTAAACAAGAAAAGAAAAATAATAATAAAGAACTTAAAATATTAAATAATAAAGTTAAAGAAATTGAAATTTTTGTTGAAGAACAAAAGAATATAAATGAAGAACAAAAGAGTATAAATGAAGAACAAAATAATAAAATTAATGAATTAAAGAAAGAAATAGAAATATTAAAAAATAAAAATAATAAAATAAATAAAGAAGTTAATATGTTAAAGAAAATAATTAAAGAGGAGAAAAATAAAGAAAATAAGAATGTATATGATAAAATTAAAATATCAAAGGAAGATAGAATAAGATATTTAAAGAGTAATTTAAATATTTATGAATTAGTAGTTGATAAATTTATAAAAACATATTATCTTAATGAAAAAAAACCAGAAAATCATTTGTTATATATAACAGATAAGAATAGAAATAAAATAAAATATTATGAAGGTAATAAATGGTTAGATGGTGATAAAAGAATAATTTTAAGGAAAGTAATGAGAAATTGTATAATTCAAATATTAAATATTGATAGAAATGATAAAGAAGAAATTGAATTAGAAAATAATATTTGGAAATATACAAGTGAAGAAGCTATTGATTTATTTTATTTAAGAAGTGCTTTTGCTTTAACATCCAATGAAAGAGAAGATGAATGTAAAAGAATATATAATACAATATTGAGTATTATGAGTTCTGCAATTTATAATGGTAAAAGTATGATAGGTAATAGTATTCAAGAAGATAAGAAGATAAAAAAAATAATTAAATTAAATAATACTAAAGTTGATAAATTAAGAGAACAAGAAAATATTAATGAAGAAAAAATAGAAGATATTGAATTAGATTTAGGACATATGTGTAATTAATTTTTTTAGTGTTAAATAATAATAAAGTATTTTATTATAATAGAATAATATTTTATAAAAAATAAATTATGATGTAATTTATATGAATAGTTATTTTAATAATCAATACTATAATAATTCAAGTAATCAAAATGATAGAAATCGTGTTGGAGATGAATATTATAATTTTTTAAGAAATATTTATGATAAAAATAGTTTTGAACAACAACAAGAATTTAATAATTTCTTAAATAAATTACATTCAAATGAATTAAATCAAGAATTAGTAAATATGTTAATTAAATTAAGAACAGAGAGAGAATTAAAAGAATTAAATAATCAAAGATGTAAAGTTATGAATACATATCATAATGAAGAATTTCAAACTATTAATTCATCTGATAAAAATACAATAATAAAATTAATAATATTTTTTTTAATTTGTTATATTATTTATAAAAAATTTTTAAAGAAATAAATTATTGAAAATAATATCCAATTAAAAGAATTAGTGTAAAAACAACACAAAAATTTTTTATAGTTTCAAATATTCTATTACAAATATGTTTTCTTGATTTTTCAATAATTTCTAATTTTTCAATTCTATTATTAATTTCTTTAAATTGTTCTTTTAATAATAGAATTGAAATTTCATTATTTTGACATAAATTTAAAGGTGTTTCATTATTATTATTTTTAATAGAATAATCAAATTTATTTTTATTAATTAATTGTTTAATCAAATCAGCATTACTTGACATTACTAAATCGTGATAAATTGAATTTTTATTTTTATCTTTAATATCTAAACTTTCTTTAATATGATTATCAAAGATAAATTTGTAATAATTAAATTCTTTATCATCATTATAAGAAGTATAATTAATATCTTCATAATTTTTAGTATCATTTTCTTTATCTAAAATAATAGTAATATTATTATTATTTTTTGTAATAGTTAAATCATTATACTTACAATCAAGATTTCTCAAAATATCAATAAATTTTCTTTTAAAATCTCTTGTATCAAATAAACCATTTTTTCCTTCCATATCATCTAATAATTTATTATATAATGAATATTGATTAAAACTTGTATTTGGGTTAGAATATAAATATTTCATAATTTTACTTTCAATATCATCATAAGACATCTTTGAGAGATTTGACATTTTAAGCTAAGACTTTTAGTATATATCACTTTATTAAGACTTGATTAAATATTTTTTTCAATTTTTTTTATTATAGATACTAAAAAAAATTGAAAATTAGATTGTTTTATATATTAATAAAGGTAATAATATTGTGAAAATGTATCGTTTTGGTTCTTCTACTTCTACAACTACTGAAACTAATAATTCTTCTACTTTTACAACTACGGAAACTATTAATTCCTCTGTTTTAGAGGCTATTGGTAATAATAATATTAAAAGAGTAAAAGAGTTAGTTGATATAAATAATGTTAATAATATTTTAAATGAAAGATTAAATTGGACTGCTTTAGATTATGCTTTATCTAAAAAAAATCCTGATAGAGAGATACTTGAATATTTAATTAGCATTACAAATGAAAAAATTAATCATTTAAATATTACTAATCATAGTCTTTTAACTAAAATTAAAAATGATAAAAAAGATAAAAAAGATAATGATAAATTAAAACATGAAAAAATTATAAATGATATTTTAGTTAAAGAAAATAGTGATTTAAAAGAAAATAATAAGAAATTAAAGAGAAAATTAGATGAAAGTGATGAAGCATTTGATAATTTAAAACATGAAAAAATTAGAAATGATATTTTAGTTAAAGAAAATAGTGATTTAAAAGAAAATAATAAGAAATTAAAGAGAAAATTAGATGAAAGTGATAAAGCATTTGATAATTTACTTAAAAAATCTAAAAAGTAATAAATTATTTTTATACTATTAAATATTTTTTTATTTTACTATATTATGTCATCTTATAGTGGAACTTTTCAATACACACAACCAACAACTGATTATAATGCTTCAGATAGTCCATTTGTAAATACAGATGGAAGTTTTACAACTTTAACAAAAACAACAAGTGTTAGTGGTTCAAATACAATAGTATCATGGGCTTATGTTTTTGATGATAGTGGAAATTCATCAGTAGATGGTTTATATTTAAATGGAACAATTACAACTCCAGAGAATATGACTATAGATGATTTTAGTAGTATTCCTATGTCAAGACAAGGAAGTCAATTTAGAAGTTATACTGGTTCATTTCCTTCAACAAGTACTAATATCCCTACATTATTAGCAAATACTTCTTGTTTTGAAATGTTTTATGGAGCAAGTAATTTTAATCAAAATATTGGTGATTGGGATACATCAACAGTTACTAATATGAGTTATATGTTTTATGATGCTTATACATTTAATCAAAATATAAGTTCAAAAATAGCAAATAATGGAAGTGATTATTTAGCTTGGAATACTTCAAATGTTACTGATATGTCTCATATGTTTGAATTTTCAAATTTTGATTCATCAAATGGAGATTTTAATAATGGTGAAGTAATAACAACTGGTGATGCTGGAAGTATTCCTTTATACTGGAACACAACAAATGTAACTACTATGGATTATTTATTTAAAGGACAAAGAAGATTTAATCAATATATTGGAACTAAATATGTAACAATTACAAATGGTTCAACAACATATAATTTTATTTCTTGGGATGTAAAAAATGTTACAATTTTTAGAAGAACATTCGCTTATGCTGAAAGTTTTAATAATGGTCAAAACTCAAGTGGCACAACCGCACCATTAAGATGGAATACTGAAAAAGGAACCACAATGGAATATATGTTTGGAATTTATAATGAGTTAGTTAATAATGGAATATATAATCAACCAATGATTAGTGAAAGTGTAACATTGGAAGATAGTATAACAACATATATTTCATGGGATACATCTAATGTTACAACTATGATTAATATGATTCAAGCTGTTTATAATTTTAATCAAGATATTGGAAGTTGGGATGTATCTAATGTAACAACCATGGAAGGTATGCTTTATGATGCTTATACATTTAATCAAAATATTGGAAGTTGGAATATAAGTAGTGTAAATAATATGAGTAATATGTTAGATAATACTAACTTAAGTATAGCTAATTATAGTGATACACTTATTGGATGGAATAATTTATCAAATACACCTTCTAATATTACATTAGGAGCTTCAACATTAACTTATAATGATGATGGAGAAGTAGCACATAATAATTTAACAAATAGTCAAGGAACAAATTGGACCATTAATGATAGTGGTTTAGCTTGTGTTCATGAATCAACAGACTTTTTATGTTATATAAATAATGAAGAAAGATATATTAATATTAAAGATATTAAACCAGAATTTTTGGTTAAAACATATAATGAAGGATATGTAAAAGTAAAACATATTTTTAAACAAAAATGTTTTAATAGTGAAAAAAATACAATGAAAAAATTTTTTGTTATGGATAAAAGTAAAAATGATTTATTAACAAAGGATTTAATTATCACTGGAGGACATAGTGTTTTACTTGATAATTTAACAGAAGAACAATATAATACAATGAAATCATCAAAAACAAAATATATAAAAATGCATGATAAATATAAATTATTAGCATTCTTTAATGAAGATTTTGTAGGTAAAACAGATAAAAGTGAAGAAACCGTTTATTTATTAGTATTAGAAGCTGATGATGATTTTAAAGTATATGGTGTTTATGTAAATGGTGGTATGATAATTGAAAGCTGTGGAATGGCCATATGTAAGCAATTTGGATTACTATAAATAAAAATTGAAATAATTATAATTTCATATACATATAATAATTAATAATGACATCTCAAAAGAAATCATCAGGAAAAACAAAAAAATCTCAGAGTAAAATTACTAAATTTTTTAAAAGAGAAATTGATGTTTCAAGTGATATTGAATTTGATTTTTCAAATGATGAAACTTCAGAAAATTCAAATCCTTGTTGTTTTTGTGGAATTGAAATGGGACTTGATAGATTAAGTCAATATTGTTCCAGACAATGTCTTTATGGAAACTAAAATTCTAAAATAATTACGCTGATATTATCATCACTTCCTTTTTTGTATGCTTTTAATGCTAATACTTTAGCCAAATTATTAGATTTTTTATATTTAAACATATATTTAACTATATCTTCATTTGTTAAACTTTCTACTATTCCATCACAATTTAATATTATATATTTAATATCATTTGTTAAAATTTTTCTAAATATATCTGGTTCATGTGATATATAATTTATTTCAGAATCACCAATTCCACAAGATACACTTAATCCATTTATTCTACTTATTCCATAACTATCCTTTATTATTTTACCTCCCATACTCTCTATTCTTTGTCTTTCTTTTGGATTGTCTGGAGAATGGTCTTCTGTTATTTGTAAAAATTTATTATTTTTATATATTATTCCACATCTTGAATCACCTAAATTAATAACTTCCATAATTAATTTTCCATCATATTTATATATTATACTTATTACACAAGTTGAACCACTTCTATAAGCTTCTTTATTTTCCAAACATTTTCTTTGTAATATTTCAAATACTTTAATATGGAAATTATCATTAAATGGATATTTATATTTTAAATTACCATATATTTCTGGAATATTATTAGATAAAAATTTTGATATACAATCACCCTTTCCTTCAACTTCTTCTCCATGTCCGTCATAACAACCTAAAATAATTATATCATTTTTACTTTTATCATTACCATTTATATTATTAAATATAGTATGAGCGTCTTGATTAGTTTTTCTTCTACCCTTTAAAGTCCAAAAATGTATTTTCATATAACTATTATATATAAAATATAATTTAAAAAAATAGTAATTTATTCTAATTTTAATTCCATATCTGTTGTTAAAACTTCTTTTCTTAAAGGATTATTACAATTACAATATCCAATATCTAAATATAAATCATACATATATTCTATATAATATTTATTAAAAGTAATAGTAAAATTAATAGGATTATAAGGTTCAAATTTAATTAAATTATCTAATTCAATATCATCATTTAATTCATTAATATTTGTATTTTTTTCATATGAATTAATTTTAATATTAATACTATCATCAACATTATAAAATTTAGATAGTTTATTTCTTATCTTAATCTTATAAATTAAATCTCCATCTCTTGGAATTATAAATTTAAGACTATATAAATTATCTTTATTTTCAATATAACATATTTCTAATTTTTTTGTATGATAACCACCAATTAAATAATTATTATAATCTTCTAATATTTTTTCATATTTAATTCCAGTTAATTCATCAATCATTTTTGGAGATGCTAAAATAGACAATAATTCATTATTATTAAAAATATTATTAATAAAATATAAAATATATCTTTTATCTTCATTGATAAATATTTTTTCTTCTATATTATTTTTACAACTATTTACAATAGTTAATATATTATTATCTTTATTATTTTCTATTTTATTAAATAAAGTAAAATCATTTTTATACCATTTAGGATATTGTTCGATAGGAGAACTATAACCACACATTCCACTCATTGACCTACAAACAAATATATTATCTTCATCTTTAAAATAATATTTATCATTATGATAATATTCATACATAATTTCATCTTTAACTAACTCTTTAATATTTTCAAAACAATATCCATCAATAATAATTTTATATAGAAAATTATAACAACTTAATGTTAATTTCATTAAATTATATTTGAAAAATATTGGAGAAGTAAAATCAATATCATATTCAATAAAATCATTATTATCAATACAACATCTTAATTCATTATTATTTCTTTCATAAAAATTTTGTCCTCCAATAGTAATATTTATAAAATTATTTTGTATCAATTTATTTATTTCATCTGTTTTTGAATATGGTTGTATTTTTATTGTTTTAATATAATGAATATCATTTTTAATATTGCTTAAATCAAAAACATTTTTAATAATATATTCTTTAGAAACATTTATTTTTTTTTGTTCTTTAAAAACTGTATCAAAATTTTTAACAATCATTAATTAATTATATATATATACATTTAAGTATTTTTAATACACAATTTTTTAATAATAAAAAATATTTATAATGATGGAAGAAATAGAACTTATTGATTATAAAAATATTACAATAAATTCAAATTTAATAGATTTATTTAGTATGGATGTTAATGAAAAAATTATAAATATAATGATTGAATTATCAATTAAAAAAATTAAATATTATGAAAATATTGAAAATACATTATTAGAAATAATTCATAATGATAATATTGATATTTATAAAATTCCTGAATTGTTAATTTTAATAAATAAAACATATTTAATATTAAAAGAAATAAATATTAAAATAAATAAAAATGAAAGAATTACTTACTCTGGTGATATTATAAAACTATTTTTAATATTATTGATAAATAAAGACAAGATTATTTCAAATAATAATTTAATTGATAATTATAATTCTGTAATAGATACAGCAATAGAATTAATGAAACTTCCTTTATATGAAAATAAAATAAGTTTAAAACAAAAAATAAAAAAATTTTTTAATCGTCCATTTTTTTTAAATAATAATTGATTGGTAATGAATTTTTCATTTTAATACAAATTATATCATCTTGTGATTTAAAATTTTCAGAATTTGAAATATAATTAACATCAAATGAAACCATAAAAGAATTTATTATTGGTTCTAATTCTTTCT
>Ga0209151_1000897_pt1 | contig 19905 bp, 28 predicted proteins | sample SaaInlV_DNA_165m_FD_184688 | JGI IMG/M metagenome (GOLD analysis project Ga0209151, IMG submission 184688) | Marine microbial communities from expanding oxygen minimum zones in the Saanich Inlet - SI075_LV_DNA_165m (SPAdes) (version 2) | ecosystem: Environmental > Aquatic > Marine > Unclassified...
TAGTTTTTTTCAAATCCATAATTTTATTTAACAAATTGCTCAATTTTGGTTTCTCAAAAATAAAAAAGAAACCAAAATTGAGCAAATTGTGTTGAAATTAGAAAAATAATTTTTAGTTTTTTTCAAATCCATAATTTTATTTAACAAATTGCTCAATTTTGGTTTCTCAAAAATAAAAAAGAAACCAAAATTGAGCAAATTGTGTTGAAATTAGAAAAATAATTTTTAGTTTTTTTCAAACCATAATTTTATTTAACAATTTGCTCAATTTTGGTTTCTCAAAAATAAAAAAGAAACCAAAATTGAGCAAATTGTGTTGAAATTAGAAAAATAATTTTTGGTTTTTAAATTAAATATACAAATTTATTATATTATATATTATATAATAATGGATGATTTATTTACCTGTGATATATGTAGTAAAGTATTTAAAAAAAAAAGTAATTTAATAAGACATCAAAATAAAAAAATACCTTGTAATAAATTTATTGAAAGTAATAAATGTAATTATTGTGATAAAGAATTATCAATTAAAACCAAAATGTCATTACATTTAAAAAAATGTAAAGTATATAATGAATATGAACTTAAACAAGAAAGAAAAAATAATAATAAAGAACTTAAACGATTAAATAATGAAATAATTGAGATAAAAAATAAAATTGAAAAACACGATAATAAAATTGAAGAACAAGATGATAAAATTGATGAATTAAGTGATAAAATTGAAGAACAAAATGATAAAATTGAGGAACTTAAACAGGAAATAGAAGTATTAAAAAATAAAAATAATAAAATAAATAAAGAGGTTAAAGTGTTAAAAAAAATAATCAAGGAGGAAAAAGATAAAAAAAATACGAATGTATATGATAAAATACAGATATCAAAAGAAGATAGAATAAAATATTTGAAGAGTAATTTAAATATTTATGAATTAGTAGTTGATAAATTTATTAAGTCATATTATGTTAATGAAAAAAAGCCAGAAAATCATTTATTATATATAACTGATATGAGTAGAAATAGAATAAAATATTATGATGGTAAAAAATGGATAGATGGAGATAAAAAAACAGTATTGCGTCAAGTAATGAGAAATTGTATAATGCAGATTTTAAAAATTGATAAAGATGATAAAGAAGAACTTGAATTAGAAAATGAAATATGGAAAAATACAAGTGAAAATACTATTGATTTATTATATTTAAGAAGTGTTTTTTCATTAGTTGATGATGAAGGTAAAATTCAATTTAAAAGATTATATAATTCAATATTAAATATTATGACTACAGCTATTTATAATGGTCAAAATATGATAAGTAAAAGTGTAGTTAGAGATAATAACATAAATAATAAAATAAAATCAACTCAAGATATTGTTGATAAATTAAAAGATGATATAGATAATAACGAAAATAAAATATTTGATATTGAATGTGATTTAGGTGTAATGATTTATTAAATTTTTGTGGTATGAAAATTATATTTTATTTTCATAAATTGTTTGTAATATTATTTATAATAAAAATTGATAATTTATTTATAAATAGAATAAAATAATAAATATGGTATTTATTTATATTTTACTACTTGAATTTAATAAATATTATATAGGTAAAACTAATAATCCAGATATAAGATTAAATTCACATTTTAATTCTAATGGAAGTGAATGGACTAAAATATATAAACCAATAAAAGTTCAAGAATTAATATCTGATTGTGATAATTATGATGAAGATAAATATACTCTAAAATATATGGAAAAAGAAGGTATTGATAATGTAAGAGGTGGTAGTTTTTCTCAAATTGAACTTTCACACGAACAAATTAAATTAATTAATCAAATGATAAAAGGAGCAAGTGATAAATGTTTTAATTGTGGTGAAATAGGTCATTTTATAAAAGATTGTAATAACACAAAAATACAAGAATATTTAAAAAATATTAATAATGAAGATATAGAAACTCTAATTATTTATATTAAATTATTATATAAAGAAATTCATGAGATAAATAGATTAATTAAATTAACTGATTTTATTAGTATAGATAATTTACCTGAAATTAAAAAACAATATCAAGATAATATTAAACGAAATAAATTAAATGAAGAATACAGACAATTATTACATAAAAGACCACAAAATAAAGATGATATAGAAAAAATTAATTTAATTCAAAATGAACAACAAAAATTAAATTTAAGTTTTGATAATGATTGGGGAGTAAAAATTAATGAGTGTCATCAAAGAATATTTAATACATTTGTAGATGATTTTATTAGAAAAGATATTGATATATTAGGATTAGAAATAATTAAATTTAATCTTGAAAAAAAGAGAAGATTAAACGAAATTTATAAAGAATATTACAGTGAAGAATTTATTAAAGAATTATTACTAAAATTATATGAGAAAAATATTGAAATAATTCAATCTCAAATATCTTAAAATATAAAATAAAATATATATTTTTAAACTTTATTTATAATAAAAATTGATAATTATTTAATATAATTATTATATATAATAATTATATTAAATAATGAAAAAAACAATATTATTTGCTTGCACTACTTTAGATGAACATTCTACATTAAGTAGAAATTTTGAATATATAAATAAATTTATTAAAAAAAATTATAAAAATGATGTAATTAATTCATATTTTGCTTGTTATCTTCCACCTAATTGTAAAAAATATATAATAGAACAAGAATATAGTTCATATTTAGAAGATACACTAATTGAAAATAATTATATTATTAATAAAAAAGATGATAAATCATATGTTTATAATAATATGATTATAACATTTATTAGAAATAATAATAATTTATCATTTGATATGATTATTATGACTGAATGTGATAATTTATTAAGAACAATTACAGGGAAACAGTCAAAATTTATTAATGGTTTTAATGAAGATATTTTTGATGTAGTTATAAAAAATATGTTAATATTACATAACTCTTTAAATGAAAATGGTTTGGTATATAATTTAAGAGCGAATATTAATAGAAGTTTAAAAACTTTTAATAATAAAAAATATAAACCAACAACAAGAAGAAATTTTGATTATGATTATTCATTACAAAATTCATTAGAGTTTATAATATTTATAGCTTTTATAAATAGAATTCGAAAATTATTATTTAAAAATATATCAAGAGGTAAATATATTAAAAGAGATATAAATATTGAAGAATATTATGTGAAATGTGAAATAATAAAAGAAAAAATTAAAAAAAAGTTTAAAAAAAAAATAAATTCTAAAAAAAATAGTAAAGATATTTTAGAATATTTGATTGATAAATATATTAAACAATATTTTGGTAATATAAATGATATAAGTAATGAAGAAATAGAAAGAGTATTTAATTTATATAAAAATTATTTGAATAAATAATAATTATATTTTATATAATGAATGACAATATTGAAAAGGAATGGAATAATTTTATATATAATATAAGTGATTATTCAAATATAACAAATTATTATAATCCGTTAAAAGAGGAAGTAGTTGAATTAATTAAAAATAATGAAGGTAATATAATTCAAAGGTTTATAGATAAAGTTAATGTTAAAATATTTAATTATTTGATAGAAGAAAAATATATAGATGTTAATGAATTATATGATGGAAAGCCATTATTTTTTTATTTTGTAGAAAGTAATAAATGTGGTTATATGAAATATTTTTATTTAGATACATTAAAAAGTAGTAATAATAATGATTTTGATGATAAGTTAAAAATAATATTTGATAAGATGAATGAAAGTTTGATAGAAAAATATGATAATATAGAAATGTTTGAAAAAATATTAAGTTATAAAATAAAATGTATTGATGATATATATGTATATGCAAATTATTTATTAAAATTAATATTAATAAGTAATATTAAAGATTATATAGAAATAGAAAAAATAGCAATTAAACATAGAAAATTAAATATGTTAAAAAAAATTATTGAGAATAAAAATAATAAAGAAATATATTATTTTATGTTTCCTGATAAAAGTAATTTTTATTATTCGTTAAATAAATTAAAGAAATGATATTACAAATAATTAAATGAAATTGTCAAGTATTTTGTTTAACTTTTTCAGTTTTATGGCTGTATCAGCATTTGAGACTTGTGATGAAAGAATTGTTAATGAGAATTGTGTAAGTTTCAGTGTTGGACCAGGAACTGGTTGTAGTTGGATGTGTAATTATTGTCAAAATCAATTAGGAACATCTAATTATTATTTTACAGATGGAGTTTGTCATTATGAAACTGGTGGATGTGTAGGTAGTCCTCAATTGGGTGTAGTTTATACTTGTTGTGTTAATTAGAAATGTCCTATAACAGCACAATCAATTCTACTTCCAGAGTGTCCTGTTGTTAATGAATCTTGATGATTACCTAATCCTAAATCATCTTCATCTTCGTGTATAATTACACTTCTTCCAATAATTGAGTATTTACCAAATAGAGTTATTTTTTTAGTTGTAAAATGAAATTTACTTTCATTTTTATCATTGGATGTAATATTACCAAAATCGCCAGCGTGGCTATTTGTATCATTTCTACCTCCGTGTTGTTTATTGGTTGGATTCCAATGTCCTTCACATTTAGAACAATCTGTTTTAGTTAGATTACCTTTTTCGTGTATGTGAAAACCGTGTTTTCCTTTTTTAAGATTTTTTATATTTCCATTTACAATAACTTCAGATTTAGGATTTTCTTGTGAAAAAGTTATATAACTATTTTTTAATTTATTTTGAAAAACAGCAATTAATTTCATAATATATAATTACTATAAATTATTTTTTTTATTTTTTATATTATATAAATGTTATTAAATATTATCATTGCATTAGTTGTCTTTTATTTAACAATTGTTACCACTGTATATGTTTTAAAATTACCATATAATTCATTTTTAATTGGATTACTTCTTATTGTGGTTTGTTTAATTGCAGGTAGTGCTCAAGCATTTAATGGTAAAACAATGATAGCTGGTGCTTTTTGAAAAAGATAAATTGATACTATAAATTATTTTTTTTATTATTAATAATATTATGAATTATGGAACTGCTGGATTTCGTTCTAACTCAGACAATATTATTAATATCTCTTTCAAAATAGGTATTATACTGTCATATATGTGTCATAAATATAATGTAAATTATGGTATTATGATTACAGCTTCACACAACATTTATACTGATAATGGAGTTAAAATAGTAAATGGAAAAGGTAATATGATTTCACAAAATGAAGAAAATGATTTAGTTAAACATGTAATAAATGATGAACCAATTACATATAATAAAACAAATAAATCTTATAATATTTATATAGGATATGATACAAGATATTCATCAAAAACGATATTTAATAAAATAACAAATGGAATTAATAGTTGTAATAATAATATAAATATAATTAATTTTGGATTAGTATCTACTCCAGAACATCATTTTAAAATTAATGATGATAATTATATATATTATATTGTTAATTTATTAAATAAAACAGATAATAATATTAAAATAAATATTGATTGTGCTAATGGAATAGCTAAATATACTTTTCAAAATATTTATAATTTGATAGATAATAAGAAATGGATAAATACTACAAATTTTATTAATTTTAATACAAAAAAATATGAATTACTAAATAATAATTGTGGAACAGATTATTTTATAAATAATAAAGATAATGAATTAAATTTAGAAGATGGTATATATGGTTCTGTAGATGGAGATGCTGACCGTTCTATATTTTTAAAAATAAAAGATAATAAGATGGATAAATTATATGATGGTGATACTTTAAGTTATATATATTTATATTATATAATTAACTATTGTAATATAAGAGAAGAAGATATTTGTGTTGTATATACAAGTTATAGTAATGGTGGATTTATAAATCATATAAAAAATATTTTTCCAAATGTTATTTTAAAATGTTCTAAAACTGGTGTAAAAAATTGTGATAAAGTAGCAAGGAGTTATGGAAAAGTAGGAATTTATTTTGAAAACAACGGTCATGGAACAGTTTTGAAAAATGAAAATATTGATTTGAAATTCGTTAATTATATTAATCCAATTGTTGGAGATGGAGTTATTAATATTTTATTAATTTTATGTTTATTAAATATTATGAATAAAGATTTTGAATATTTTGAGTTTAAAAAATATAATTTATCAAATTATAAAATAAGTAATGTTTGTAATAAAGATGATTATATAAATGATGATAATGAAACTGAATTAATTGAACCTTTATTTATAGTTAATAAAATAAATGAAATAAAAGAAAAATATAACTTAAATAGAATATTTATTAGAAAATCAGGAACAGAAAATATTTTAAGAGTATTGATAGAAGGTGATGAAAATCATATTGAGTGTTTTAATGAATTAAAAAAATATATAATTATTTAATTAAAAAATTTTTGTTATAATAAATTAATGATATTTTATTATAAGGATATTGGTTATATATCTTATGAAATAAATAATGATAATATTTTTATAAATATATTACATATTTATAAAAATAAAAGAGGTAATAATTACAGTTATGAAATGATAAGTGAATTTAAGAACTTTTTTGATAAACAATTAAGACTATATGCTAAAGAAGATATGGAAAGTTATAATAAATTATTTAACTTATATGAAAAATATGGATTTAAAAAAATTGGAAAAGAAACAATAAATAATATTAATAATAAATGTTATAGAAAACAATTATATGAATTAACTTAATAAAATTATGTATTTTTTAATTATATTAAAATATTATGACAATGTATTTTTTTAATATTTTATATATTTAATGTCGTGTTTATTTAATAGTTTATCATATTTTATAAAAGAAGATAGTAATATTATAAGAAATAAAATTTGTGATTATCTTGAAGAAAATAAACAAATAATTGATGGTATAGAAACTAAATTGATATTACAATATGAAATACCTGATTATGTAAGAAAAATGAGAAAGAATACTACCTGGGGTGGAGCAATTGAAATTCAAGTAGCTTGTAATATTTGGAAATGTAAAATAATAGTTTATAATTATAGAGATATAAAACATTCAAGAATTGATTTTAATCCATTAAGTTGTAAGCATAATAATATTTATGAAATAGAATGGACTGGAGGTCATTATGAACCTAAAAAAAAATAATATTATTTATTTGAAAATTTTATTAATATATTCCAATATTTATTAATATTACTTGTTTTTGCAAATTTTCTATAAAAATAAGATTTACAATGAATTATTTTATTTAAATCTGGAACAACATCTATGATTGTTTTTGGGTTTTTTGATAAATCATCTCTTAAAAATTTTAATTCTTTAATTTCATCATCCATATCAATATTAAATTTTTCTTTAAATTCATAACTTTCTTTTATTAATTTATTTATATAATTTCTTTCATTTTCAACATAATCCCAATCATCATATGTTACTTCAAAATCCCTATAATTATTAAGTGGGAATAATATTGATAGAAAAAATTCATCAGCAACATGCATTTTATGATAAAAATCTAATTTATTTTGATTATTCATTTTTACTAATTTTTCAGTATGTTCTCTATTTAAACAAAATCTTGCATAATGTTTAAACATTGTTTTTATTTCAGGTATATATATATCATTATCTTTCATTTTTTCAATATGTTTAATAACTCTTTCATTCATATCCCAATTTTTGATTTTCATTTTTTTAATCCATGACCTTTTATCATTTATAACATCATTATAAAAATTATCAAATGTCTTTATTGGTAAGCAACTTTCTGAAATAGTTATAAATTTATAATTATCCTTATCATTAATAGAAGCTTTAAATAACTCTAAATAAGCCTCAGTAATATATCCCCAACCAGTCTCTTTTAATTCTTTAATAATGTTATTTGGCTTCCAAGTATGTTTTTCTGGATATTTAGGGTGTATATATATAGTATATTTATCTTCATTACCATCTAAATATTTATCCCATATCTCTGGAAAATTAGGATTGTCAATAATAAGAAATAAGAAGGCTATTTTCATCATTTATATTAATAATAAGATGAAAAAAAATTGAAAAAAAAATTGAATTATAATTATTAATATATTTTTATCATATTTGAAGTAAAAAAGATAATAGTTTAAAATGTCTTATATCATTGTTGGATACGGTAATTATGTTTTTAGACAAAGTATTGTCTATTTAAAATTAGTTAAATCAAGTGATTATAATGAAGAAAATGAAATTAATTCTTATACTAATATTTATGGAAATAATTGTAATATGTATTATTTAAAAGTTAAAGAAGATATTATGACTTTTGATGAATTAGATGATAAAATTAATAATGAATTTAATGATAATCTTATTAAAGGTTCTAATAATTTATATGATAAAAAAATTACTGAATTTAAAAAAGAACTTAGAAATTTATTAGGTGTTGAAAAACCTCCTACTTTTAAGAATATGGTTAAAAAAGTAATTGAATCAAAAAAGAAAAATAATGATAATGATAGTGATGATGAAGATAAAAAGAAGAAAAAAGACAAAAATAAGAAAGAAGACAAAAAGAAGAAAGAAGACAAAAATAAGAAAGAAGACAAAAATAAGAAAGAAGACAAAAAGAAGAAAGAAGATAAAAATAATGAATCCGCTTCAGATGATGATAGAGACGATGAAGAAACCAAAAAAAAGGATGCTAAAAATAAGAAGGATGATAAAAAAAAACAAGATGCTAAAAAGAAGAAGGATAATAAAAAAAATATTCAATCTGATTCTGAATCGGATGACGATATTATTCCAGTAAAAAAAGATTCGGATAGTGATTCAGATAGTGATACGGATAGTGATACGGATAGTGATTCAGATAGTGATTAGAATAAATATTTTCTATTAAATTATAATTTATTTAATTTAATTAAAAAATTAATTATAAATATTTTTATATGAGTGTTTTAGAAGAAGAATTTAATAAATATTCAGAAATTGTAAAAAATCTAAAAGAAACACCAGATGATGATGTATTATTGACATTATATGGATTATATAAACAATCAACAGAAGGAGATTGTAATATTGATGAGCCAGGATTTTTAAATTTTAAAGCAAAGAGTAAATATAATGCTTGGAAAGATCAGGAAGGTTTAGAAACAAATAAAGCAATGAAGTATTATATTAGAGAAGTAAAAAGATTAATTAAACAATATGGAATTAATGAATAAATACAATACTAAATAATAGAAAATTACATAATTGTGAAAATGATTTATTAAACCAGTATTTATCATAAGGTTTTTGTTCTAAATATCTATATAATATATTAATAGTGGATAATCTCATAATTATTTTAGTCATATCTCTTAATTTAGTGTTGCAGAGATTATTATAATTAAATAATTTGAATACAATTAATTCATAAAATAAGCATGCAAAAGCAATATAAAATAAAGTGATAAAAGTGTCTTTTTGTAAATTATTATTAATAAAGAAAATTAGAAAGTTGATAATGACAATTGAAATAATATTATTAATAATAAATATATAATATTCATCTGAATTTTCAAATAATAAATTTTTTTTAAGGAAAACATCAAAAATAGCTAAAACTATAGTAACTATTATAATTTGTTTAAATAGACCGTCAATTACAGAATATTTGTTAATAATTATAAGAATTATTATTAATATAAAAATTATATTTTGTTGTTTAATATTAGTGATTTCTTCAATAATATTACTTAAATTCATTATATGAGTTATATATATATAATATGATTTTAAAAATATTAAATTACAGTATTATATTATTTTATTTTTTTTTTATTTTAACATTGATATTGGTTTTAATATTTTATACACTACCAAATAATTATGAAATACTAGATATTAATAATTTTGATTATTATAAAGAAAAAAAAATAATTATAAGACCATTGGATACTTATTTAATAAAAGATAATAATTTTAATGTAAATAAATTAATAACAATTGAAAATAAACTAAAAATGAATAAATTTATTGTAAAAGAAAATAAAGTTATAAAAATTAACAATAATTGTAGTTGTAAAATAATAAATGAAAGTAATTTAGAAATGATTGTTTTTATAAAAACATTTTACAGAAAATAAATCATTATTATTTTTTTTTTTAATTACTTCACACAATATATTTTCAATTATTGATAATGAATTATTTAATTCAACTTTATCATTGTTACATTTTTTAAGAAAATTTTTATTGCATAACATATCAATTAAATCAAATCCAATCCAATCACTTTCAATACCCTTTTTTTCCCAATATTTTTTTTTAATTCCATATTTTAATAATAAATATTGTAAGCATGATAATTTTTCAGTAATAATTGACGAATAATTAAAATTTAATTTATCATCTTTATTAATTAATTTTAATACTTGTATTTTACGATTAAAATTAAATTTTAAATATTTTAAAAACATTTTAATATTACTTTCATCAAAATTATCTTTATCTATAGTTAAACGCTTATCATCACAGCAATTATATTCAAATGCCCTTGACATTCCTAAATCAATTCTTGCTAAATTAAATCCATCGTCTGTATTTTCACATCTAAAACTAATTGTTTGTGGTTTATCTGGATTAAGAAATTGTGGGCAATGAGCTACAATCATTTTACAACAATCAAGTTTACCAATTAAATTTTTTAATTCATTACATTTGATATTAGAATATCCCCATTGCCTACACCAAAACATATTATGCTTTAAACTATTGGGGTCTAATTCATAAGATTCAAATAAATTATATGCCTCACTATCTTTTTCTTTTTTTTCATAATTAAAATTAGTAAAATAATCTCTATATTTTTTATTAACATGTTTTATAATTTCAATACCTTTTTTATCAGGATTTTTTTTTTCAATATAACCCATATATTGAGAACATAAACCTCCGTGCACTATTAGAATATCATTTAATTTTATCCAAGCATATGAATTATCAATAAAAAAATTTATTTTATTTTTATCAGTAAAATATCTAAAATTTTCCTTTTTATTTTTTGGTGATGTATATGAACTATTTTCTGGATATATTATATTCATTATTTCATGATTTCCAGCAACTAATATTATATCTCCATTATATTCTTTAGCTTCATCTTTTAATCTTAATAATTCTTCAATTATATAAACATCAGAACATTCATCATCTAAGACATCTTCAAATCTTTTTCTGTGTATTAAATCACCAGTAAATATTATTTTTGTATCGTTATTTTCAATCCATTTTAATTTTTGACATTCATCATTATGTTTAATAATATAACAGCATTTACATAAATCAACTAAACAGTGTATTAAACATTCATAATCTCCATGAATATCACCAACTATAAATATATTATCATTATCATCTGATTTAAAAATACCTAAATCTATTTCTTTCATATAATTAACAAATTATAAAAATTATAAATTGTATAACATAATAAAAATTGAATTATAAATAATAATTAATAATATAATAATAAATAATATAATAATGTATTATCTGAAGTGTCCGTCTTGTGGTAATATTATCTCTAATAGAATTATTAAAATTAATGAAGAATATGATAAAATAAATAACGATTTTAAATTAAGTGATGAAGAAAAAGATAAAAAAAGAACTGATGTTATTAATTCATTAAAATTAAAAAGATATTGTTGTAAATCAAGATTAATGACACTACCAAATTTAATTGATATTATTAATCCTATGAAGGATAGTTATGCATAAAAACAATAATATTTTATTAAATATTTATATATAATGGATAAATTAATTTTATTTACTCCAAATAAAAATAAAATATTGGAAATGAAATATATAGAAAAATATATAAATATTGAAAATAATATAAATAAAATAATTATTAAATTTAGTAAAAATATTAATAGAGATATAATAAAATCATATAAACAAGAACCAGATTTATTAATAATTGATTTTAATGAAAATAATAAAAATTATTTAGATATTAATAAAATTCCCAAATATCCAATATTTGTAAATAATGTTATTTATATAACTCCAATTAATATTCAAGAGATAAATGGATTTACAAATGATAATTATGATAAAAAATTTAGATTTGATGATTTTATAGAAAGAATATTTAGAATTAATGGAGGAATAATAACAACAAAAGATTATAAATATTTTTATTTAGAATTTATTAATCTAAAATCAGGAATAAAAAGTTTAATGTTTAATGATAATATTAACAAAGAATGGTTTGTAAATAATATACCTAAATTTATGACAAAGTATATTTATAATAATAAATCTGGATGGTTTGCAAATTATAATAAAATTGCAATTGATTGGTTATTTAATAATTATAAAATAAATACCACATCAGAATTAGGTGCATATTATGGAAGTTCAACAATATATATTGCTAAAAAAAATATTAATTCTAAACTATATTCTTTTGATAGGTTTAGAAATGTTTTATTATCCGATTATACTGTTTCTAAAAAAGAACCAATTGATGTTAATTATTTTTGGAAATATAATAATTTTAATTCATTTCATAAAAATTTAGAAGATTATCCAAATATATATTCAGTAAAATTAGATTGTTTTAAATCAATCAATTGGTTATATAATAATAAGGTTAAAGTTGATTTTATTTATATTGATTTTTGTAAAAAAGATAATTTGTTAATTAAATTTGTAGATGAAATATTTAATTATTATCCAAATATAATTATTATAGGTGATGACGCTCATCATTTAAATTATTCATTAAAATATTTTGAAAAAAAATATAATTTTAAAAAATTAATAAGTTGTTATATATGTTCTTATAAAACAAAATTAATTAATACCGATATTTTATTAAAAAATATTTATAATGAAAAATATAAAGTAGATAATACAAATATAGATGAATTAAAAAAATATAATGATGATTATAAGATAAATTATGTAATAAAAATTATAAATGCTAAAAATGGAATTAAGTATATTTTAAATACAATAAAAATATTAAATATTAATCCAAATAATTTATCATTTTTTATTTTACAAGGTGGTAATATTTTTCATCATATAGCTTGTATAATAAATAATGATATTAATTATTATGAAGAATTATTTAAAGAATTAGATAAAATTTATAAAAATAATAATATTAAAAATAATTACAATTTAACACCTGATGATATTTTAGAATATGGACCTCCTAAATTTTTTTAAAAATAAAATATTCTTTACCTTTAGTATGTATTTTATATTGAGTATTTAAATTTAATAATTTAAATATTTTATTTGTTGTTAAAATAAATTTTGTAAAAATTTTATTATTAATATTATTATTTGTAATAATAGTTAATGAATTATTAAAATTAAATTCATTATTTATTTCATATGATATATTAATTATAAAATTAAATGCTTTATTATATTCATTAACATTTAATATTGAATTAATTAATGAATAACCTATATTTTTATTGTAATATTGTGTATATATTGATGAAATATATAAAAATGTATTATTATTAATATTATATTCAATAATATAATTTACATTATCATAATTAAAATTATTTATTAGTAATTGCATATCATGATATTTAATATTACTATCAAATAGTAGTTCATTATATAATATATTTTTTGGGATATATAAATTATCTAAATATTCTAAAATATTATCTTTAATATCAAGTATTTCAAATTTTTTGTTTAATTTATCATTTAAATAATAATATTTATTTAAAGTTTGAATTAATAATTTATATCTAAAATTAAATATTTCATTTTTTATTTTTAAAGAATTTTCAGAATAAAAATCTTTTTTTTCTAAAAAATTAATTTCCGTATCAGAACCTTTAAAATCATTTAAAATTATCCAAAAATGATTATAATTAAATTTTCTTAATTTAAAAGCGTGTAATTTAACTGAATTAAATAATTGTGTTAAATAACAAATCATATTATCAAAATCATCATTATATGATCCATAAAAATAAATAATAAATGATGAATTTAAATTACAATTTTTACATATAAAATTTAATATATATTTTAATCTTTTTATAAATATATCTTTATCTAATTTAATACTATCATTAATATAATCACGATATAATATATATCCAATATCAAATTTATTTTTAATTATTAATTTATCTAAATCTTTATAATTTGAATATATATTATTAATATTATTATCTTTTAAATTTATATCTTGTTTATTTAAATTTAATTCAACACATGTATTAACAATATTACCTTTTAATTTTAAATAATCTTTAATAAAAATATCAAAAGAATTTGGAATATTTTTATTTGTTTCACAATAAGTATTTGTTCCTAAATAATATATTGTTTTTTTATTTTTTAAATTTTTATTACTTAAATTATTAAATAAATATAATATATTAAAATATAAATTTACTGCTTGTTTAGTTGTTTTGTTAATATTTAATTCTTTTTTAATTTTAAATGTATCAACGAATGATGGAATAACAATATCATTATATTGAATAAATTCTGTATTATTATCAATTACTAATTTCATATCTTTATTATTAATTTCTTTTTCTATTATCCAATATGTTGGATTATATAAATCACATAAATTTCTATTTATATTACAAAAATAAATATGTTTATTACATTCTTTTATAAGTTTATCATATTTAGTATTTTTATTATATTTTTTAATTATATTATATTTTAATTTTGATATATTATTAAATTCAATTTCCATTAAATATAATTTAATATATAAATTTAATTATTTAAAATGGAAATAAATAGAACTGAAAAGATTTATAATATATTAAATGATAATAATAAAATTACAAATTCATTTTTTAATATGACAATTAAACCCATATTAAAAAATAAAAATTTTTTTTTATATAAAAGTTAAAGGATTTGAAAATTTTGATAGAATTAAAATTAGAGTGAAATATTTAGATAAAAAATTTATATATTATTTATTTTTTTATGATAAAAATAATAATTTAGTATTTCCAAATCAAATAGGATATTCTAAAATTTTTAAAACTAATAATTTAAAAAAATTATATTATAGAATTATTCTAATTTTAGATACTAGTGATTTTATTACTTGTATTCTCTAAACTACAAATTTCTGCTAATAAATTTAATTTTTTGAATTCTTTAAAAATATTTTTATCTAATTTTTTTAAAAAATATTTAATTGTTTTTAAAGCCCAAATTATTTCATTAAAGTTATATTTACATAACAATTTTTCATTTATATTTATTATTAAATACAAATATTCTTTATTTTTATAAATATCAACATTTTTAAATTCTAATATGTTTAATCTTCTAATAAAGGTGTATAATCATAAAGAACATTATACACCTTTATTACTTGTATTCTCTAAACTACAAATTTCTGCTAATAAATTTAATTTTTTAAATTCTTTAAAAATATTTTTATTTATATTAAAAAATATAAATTTAATTGTTTTTAAAGACCACAATAGTTCATTAAAGTTATACTTACATAATAATATTTCATTTATATTTATTATTAGATATAAATATTCTTTGTTTTTATAAATATCTATATTATTTAAATCTATTTTATTTAATATTTCAATTGAATTATAATCATAAAGCACATTATACACCTTTGACAGTAATTTTTTATCTTTTAAATTCATATTATTATTATTTGTAATAATATCTTATTATTTTCAATTTTTAATAAAAATTAAAATTTAATTATTATCATAAATAAAACAAAATGAATATATTATTATGTATAATAAAAAATTATTAAGTCTAATAACCAAAATTATTGGTGATATTTTTAGAGAAAGTGATTTTTACAAAGTTTGTGTTAATGGTTCAAAAACTTCAGATGAATTTTTGATTAATTCTATGATTATTATTGATAATAAATTAAATAATTTTAATGATGAAATTATTAGAAATATTTATGTATAAAAAAAAATTGAAAATTTAATATAATTAAAAATAATATAATAAAAATCAATATAAATATGAATTTTGCTTATAGTGATGAATATATGTTATTAAAAATGTTTATTGATAGTGACAATGATATGTTAAAACATATTTATTCTGAAAGAGTTTTAGAACATAATGAGAAAATGGAAAAAGAATATTATGATGCTGGTTTTGATTTGTTAAACCCAGAAGAAATAATTTTAGACCAAGAAAATAATTTAAATATTGTTAAAATTAATCATAAAATTAAATGTTCTTCTAAAATAGTTAAAAAAGTATCAAATAATTTACAAGTTAGACCAACTGGATATTATTTATATCCTCGTTCGAGTATCTCAAAACTTCCATTAAGATTAGCGAATAACACTGGAATTATTGATTCTGGTTATAGAGGAAATATTATTGGTGTCTTTGATGTAAATAAACAATTAATTAATGATAATATTCATAACATAGAAAAATATCAAAGAATATTACAAGTATGCGCTCCTAATTTAATTCCAATTATTGTTGAAATTGTGAAAGATATTAATGAGTTAGATATTAATACTGAAAGAGGCGAAGGTGGTTTTGGTTCCACTGGTCTCTAAAAAAATTTTTTTAATTAAACAATATTATAGTTTTTTATTGTTGATTTGTTAATTAATTGTAATTTTTCTTGTTTAAAACTTTGTGCGTTATTTGACATTATATTCTTTGTTGAAGGTATAATAGTATAAATAAGTAATAATAACTTTTAAAAGAGTAATATTTTCAATTTTTTTTTTATTTAAAATATATCACAGTAATATATAGATGTTATTTATTAAGGATAAAAATAAGTATAGTAATATAATAAAGGAATATTGTAATAATATAAATAATGAATATTTAGATAATATAATAAGTGATAGTAAAAGTAAGTTATTAGTGTATTGTATAAATGGTTATTTTAATGAAAATGAGATTATTGGATTTATTATTTATTTAAAATCATTATCTAAAAGTATAAATAATTACTATATATTATTATGTGGTATAAATACAGAATATCGTGATTATGGATATGGAAATTGTTTATTAACTGAATTTGAAAAATTTATTAAATTATCAAAATCAAAATATAGAAAAAAAGTAATATTACATTCATTAGATAATACATTAAATTTTTATACAAATAATAATTATATTATTTCTGATTTAACTTATAAAACTATTGAAAAATATGAAGGTAAAAAAACATCTGGATATTATTTAATTAAATATTTATATTAAAATTATATATATCTTTTATAATTAAATTTTTTTTTTTTAAACTAATATCTATTAAATTTAAATATTCATTTTCTATATAAAGTGTATATTTTCTACCGGAAATTAATCCTGATGAATTATTTGTCCAATTATCTAATCCAATTAATAAATTTAATGATTTAACTCTTCCTTTAATTCCATTAAATTTACCTGGTCTTTTTTTTGTATTTGTTGGATGTTTTATTTTCCATTCACAACTTAAAGCTTCGTTATGTGTTTCAAATCCTTCTATAATAACATATGGAATCCATTCACCTTTTCCTTTAGTTGATTTAGCACCACCACTAATTATACCATTATGTTGTTTTAATCTTCTTTTTATATTATTTGTTGAACCATTATATGTTTTATTTAAATGATTATTATTTAATGAACGTAAAATATAACAATAATATTGATTATCCATATAATATTTAAGTATTACTAAATATATATATTTATTATATAAATGTTAAATTTACCAAAAATTAAATTTATCACAAAATAAAAAAATATTAATTTAATTATAATAATTAAAAAAAAAATAGTTAAATTTTATCCTGATAAAAATGAATTAAAAACCTTTACTATATTTAATTAAAAAAATGAAATTACTTGGATAAGTCCAGATTTAAATCAAGTTCATCAATTAAAAAATTTAGAAACTAATACTAAAGAATGTATAATTATAAATTGTTATATTTATACACAAAATGATAATAAACATTATGATTATTTTGACTAGATGAAGAAAAACAGTGTAATATTTGTTTAACAAATAAAAAAAATTATGCGAGTGTTCCTTGAGGTCATTTATGCTTATGTAGAACTTGTTCTAAGAATATAAATAAAAATTGTCCTATTTGTAATAATGAAATTGATAATATTATTAGAATTTTTAATTAAATTATTTATATACCTTAGATATAATATTTATTTTTTATAATTAAAACATTTTAAGTCATAATAATCATTTTTATTTCTTTTCCATAAATTTTCAGTATCAATAGAATAAATATAATTTTCAATATCAAAAGAAGTATAATTTAATATAAATTTTTTATGAGTTTCACATAAAATAACTCTTGAAATAAAAGTTTCTTGTTTTTTAAAACTTTTAAATTCATCTAATAAATTTTTATAAAATATTTCAGGTTTTTTAACATATTTTGAAATTTCAATTGGTATTGTATTAACAGTTTTAGGAAATTCATTTAAATCTAAAGCTTTAATAATGTATATTTTATTATTTAGTTTATAAATAATTGATGTTGAATTCATGTGATAATCATTTCCACATATTATATCACCATGATTTCCTTCATTATTTGCTATTTCTAAAGCTTCATTCATATCATTTTGATAATGATAATTTTTTATAACAAAAACTTTGCAAATTTTTCTCATTTTTATTATAAATTGTATTTTAAATTTTTATTATAAATATTATTTTTCAATTTTTATATACCTTTAAAATAATATCTATATTTTTGTAATTTTGTTTTATTTCGTTTAATAAAACTTTGATATAAATTATCCCATTCATCACACCATTCACCTTTAGAATAATTGCTATTTTTTAAAATATAATTACTTGAAGATACATAAGGTCTTCTCATAGTTTTTCCACCAGAACAAAAGAAAACCATATCTAAAACATTTTGTTTCATTACCCACTCATAACTATCACAACTAAATTCCATAAACCATTTAAATCCTTCTTTTGGGGATATTTGGCTTAAATTCATAAAATTACCCATAACCATTAATCTTTCAATATGGTGCAAATATCCAGTTTCAAAAGCTTTAATAATACAATCATCAATAGGTTCAATACCTGTTTCTCCTTCATACCATTTTTTATTTAATTTTTTGCTATTTCCAAAATAATTTTTACTATTAAAATTAAAATATTTATAGCAATATCTTTGGTATTCTCTCCAAAATAATTGTCTAATATAGCCTTCATAACTATTCATTGGAATTCCTTTTATTTTTCTAATTTTATCAATAATTTCGGTTGGATTAATTAAACCAATATTAATTGATGTTGATAAAAGAGAATGAAACATAAAATCATTTTCAGTGTTAATATAATCTTGATAATCTCCAAATGATTTAAATTTTGTATCAATAAAATTTTTTAACCAATTATTAGCAGTTTTATGAGAAATTGGAAACATAAAATCATCTGTTGTTCCATAATTATTTTTAAAATTTTTATTTACATATTTTGATGCTTCAACTATATATTTTATATCACTTGAATTAGATGGAACACCAGGAATTTTTGTTCCTTTAGGCATTTTTTTTCTATTATCTTTATCTTGGGATTTAATTTTTGGTATAATATCTACAATACCTTTACCCCACATATAAAAACCATTAAAGAAAAATTTATCTGTTTTCTTTCTATGTAATTCATATTCTTCATTTGTTAATAAAAAATTGGGTGTTTCTAATATTTTATACTTACCTTTTAATTTTAATAATTTCATATCATTTACGGGGTCAAAAATATGATATTCATTTAATTTTGGTTTTTCATTAAATTCATAATATTTAACTTTTCTTTTTTTTTTTTTTAAATAATC
>Ga0209151_1000921_pt1 | contig 19643 bp, 13 predicted proteins | sample SaaInlV_DNA_165m_FD_184688 | JGI IMG/M metagenome (GOLD analysis project Ga0209151, IMG submission 184688) | Marine microbial communities from expanding oxygen minimum zones in the Saanich Inlet - SI075_LV_DNA_165m (SPAdes) (version 2) | ecosystem: Environmental > Aquatic > Marine > Unclassified...
AATATCGCGTACTCGCAATATTTGTCATTGTTATTGCTGTTTTACTTGGTTGGGCAAATTTTGGCAATGAAAAATCCAGTGTATTAATTTCACTATCCTTTGTTATCGGTGCTTTTGCATCCGGTTTGGCAGGATTCCTCGGAATGCGCGTCGCTACAAAAGCAAATAATAGAACAACTCATGCAGCAAGAAAAGGATTAGCAAATGCCCTGAATGTTGCATTTACCGGTGGTTCTGTCATGGGTCTTAGTGTGGTAGCCCTCGGGGTTATCGGATTAAGTGGACTGTTTTTATTCTATTCTAATCATTTTAACAATGATTATGTTCGAATCATCACTGTTCTTTCAGGTTTCTCGTTAGGTGCATCATCAATCGCATTATTTGCTCGTGTTGGTGGCGGTATTTATACAAAAGCTGCCGATGTTGGTGCTGATCTTGTTGGTAAGGTTGAAGCGGGTATTCCAGAAGATCATCCATTGAATCCAGCAACAATAGCTGACAATGTTGGTGACAATGTTGGTGATGTAGCCGGTATGGGTGCCGATTTATTTGAATCTTATGTTGGTTCAATAGTTGGTTCTATGGTTCTTGGAGCTTCCGTTCTGGTGGCTGGAAATATGGATACCAGCTTCATACTCCTCCCAATGATGATTGCAGGGGTTGGTATTCTAGTATCTATCCTTGGTACGTTTATGGTTTCCGTAAAAGAAGGAGGTAACCCGCAGAAAGCCTTAAATCGAGGTGAGTTTGGATCATCATTTATCCTTCTAATTATTATTTATTTCGTTATCACAAAAACGCTGCCATCTGAATTTGTCCTTGGCAGTCAGACCTATACGAGTCTGGGAGTTTTTTGGGCTACTTTGATTGGACTCTTTGCCGGTTTGGGTATCGGAATGGTTACAGAACATTATACTGGCACTGATACTGGACCAGTAAGATCAATCACCCGACAGTCACTTACCGGACCGGCGACAAATCTTATTGCCGGTCTTGGTGTTGGAATGCAATCTACTGCCATACCAATTCTTATTTTAGCAGCTGCCATCATGGGTGCAAATCATTTTGCCGGTTTATACGGTATAGCAATGGCAGCACTTGGAATGTTGGCTAATATGGGAATTCAGCTTGCAGTTGATGCTTATGGTCCAATTTCTGATAATGCTGGTGGTATTGCTGAAATGGCAAACCTTCCAAAAGAAGTTAGACAACGTACGGATAAGTTGGATGCTGTTGGAAATACAACTGCTGCTATTGGAAAAGGATTTGCAATTGGTTCTGCCGCTCTTACATCATTAGCATTATTTGCTGCATTTAGAACAACAGTCGAATCAATCAGTGGAGAAGCATTAAGTATAAATATTACTGAAGCCAGAGTTATGGCCGGTCTCTTTGTTGGTGGTATGCTGCCCTTCCTATTCTCTTCTTTGGCAATGAATGCTGTTGGTAAAGCAGCCATGGCAATGATTGAAGAAGTTCGAAGACAATTCAAAAACATACCTGAATTAGCCGCAGCATTAAAAGTTATGAAAAAATATGGTGAAGATGAAAAAATGTCAGATGCGGATCAGAAAATATTTGATACAGCAGATGGTAAACCTGAATATGGAAAATGTGTTGAAATATCAACTTCATCGGCAATTAGACAAATGCTCTTACCGGGTCTTCTTGCTATATGTACACCAGTATTTGTCGGTTTTGTATTTGGACCCGAAACCCTAGGTGGATTATTAGCCGGTGTAACGGTTACAGGTGTACTTATGGCGATATTCCAATCCAATGCTGGAGGTGCATGGGATAATGCCAAGAAAATGTTTGAAGAAGGTATCACAATAAACGGTGAAAAGTATTCTAAAGGAAGTGAAGCTCATAAAGCCGCAGTTGTTGGTGATACTGTTGGTGATCCATTTAAAGATACATCCGGGCCATCGCTGAATATTCTTATCAAGCTCATGTCAGTTGTATCTCTGGTAATAGCACCATTAATTATAAAATAATTTAGAAGTAAGGAATAGTATATGAGATATTATGAAGTAATTGTTATCATTCACCCCGCTCTTGAAGGCGGTCATTTAAAGGATGATATCGTTGAAATACAGAATTTGCTCGAAAGAAAGGGCGGTTCAATAAAAAATACCGAAGTGTGGGGACGACGAAAACTTGCATATCTAATTGACAAACAGAAGTATGGAACATACGTTTACATGCAGTACACCGGTGACTCTGTTATAATCAATGAAATGAATGTTGAATTAGAGCATAATCCCAATGTTTTAGCATATCAAACTATAAAAATTGAAGAATCAGAGATGAGAGAGCAACCTGGTGATTTGGATACTCAAATTGCCGGTCAGTCAAAGACATCCGATTCTGATAAATCTGATAGAAAGTCGGACGAAAAACCAAAGATAGAATCTTCAGACACTCCCGAAGTAGAATCAACCGAGAAGCCTGCTGAAGAACAGGATGAACAGACCGAGGAATCAGATGAAACAAAAATTGAAGAATCTGTAGAAGAAGCTGATAGTAGTGAAGATACAGACGAATCAACAGCTGATGAGGGTGAAACCGAACCAGAAAATAAAGAAGAGTAAGGAGATATATTAAATGGCATTTATCAGTCAAAGAAAAATTTGTTCATTTTGTGAGAATTCAGAAATAGTAATCAATTATAAAGAATATAAACTATTAAGAAAATTCCTCACTGAACAGGGTAAAATCATACCGGGATTTGTTACCGGTGTTTGTTCTAAACATCAAAGACATATCACACGGGCAATAAAAAGAGCAAGAAACATCGCATTCCTGCCTTTTACTGTTGATTACCGCGATATTTAGGAGATTAGATATATGAAAATAATTCTAACCAAAGATGTAAATTCTCTCGGTAAGGCAGGTGAAGTAGTTATCGTAAAAGATGGATATGCAAGAAACTATCTTCTGCCGAAAGACCTTGCCCGTCAAGCCAATAAGAAAAATATTGCTGCCATTGCAACTGCAGTTGAGCAAGCGAGTATCCAGGAAGCAAAAAAACGAGATAACCTAGAAGCACTCTCAGCACGATTGAACAAACTTACCCTGAAGTTTACTTTAAAAGCAGGTGAAGAAGGTAAATTATTCGGATCTGTAACATCAGCAATGATTGCCGATGCAGTGATTTCCAAAGGTTACCCAATCGATAAAAAGGAAGTTGAAATTCCTGAGGCCATTAATCATATTGGTAGTCATTATGTAAATGTGAAACTTGGACATGGTGTGTCAGGAAGAGTCAAGATTAAAGTCGCAGCTGAATAAATAATTCGATTCTAAGATAAAATCCTTACATTTAAAAGCCTCTGTATTCTGCAGAGGCTTTTTTTATCAACTTGAATTTTCACTATATGGAGTTTTGGAAATTGACGGAGTAAATTAATGATTACAGATAATTATGTAACATTTAACGAATAGAGAATCGCTCGTAAAATTGCTACAGCCATAATTAAGATATTTATTACATGAACCCCCAAACAGGTCCGGCAGATAATTCTCAATGAATATAGTCCCCACATCAGATAAATACTGAACAGGACTGATAAAATTGAAATAATTAAAATCGATATGAATGGTGGATAGAAAAAGAAATAATTGCCCGCCGAAATAATGATCAAAGCCAGGTAATACCATATTCCCCAGAAGCTGTTTGATCTTCCTAAGATTTTACCATACTTAGATTCGACGATATCCCCGCAGCGACATTTTGCCATTTGAAGAAATTTAGGAATCCACCAAACTATGTCGGGAATGGTCTTTTTATGGACACCGTAGAAATAAAATGATAATGTCCATCCAAGTCCGGATAGGAATATAATAATAATTGTAAAAATTGCCGATGTGATTTGATCCAAATTGCTGTCCTCTGAAACGAATTAATCAAGAATAATCAGATTTATAAATTAAGATTATTTCGAAATAATTATTGACGACAAATTGTATGGTTTAACAAATCCGCGGTAATTGTTCACCAAGAGGCATATCAATAATCCTCAGGGCTCCCAATGCCGTTTTCATAGTAACCATTCCGGGGTGATCGTCGATAACTTCACCAATAATTTCTGCATTATTACCATATTCGCAACGTTTGATAACCTGAAGCATATCTGCGGCGATCTCCCCAGGTACTGCGGCGATAAGTTTACCTTCGTTAGCTACATTCAGTGGATCAATACCGAGGACCTCACAGGCAGCCCTGGTATCAGGGAGTATCGGAATGCTTCCTTCGAGAATTCTTATCCCGATATTGGAAGATTTGGCAAATTCATTCAAAGTGGTGGCAACACCGCCTCTTGTAGGATCGCGGAGTGCATGTATATTCGGTGATACTTCTATCATTTTGGATATCATGTGATTTAAGGCTGCAGTGTCACTGTTCACCCGGCTTTGAAAAGATAATCCTTCGCGACTGGTCATAACTGCCATTCCATGATCAGCAACGGTTCCGGAAATAATTATCTTGTCTCCGGGTCTTAATGATGATGCAGAAATATTTACATTGTCAGGCACTTGCCCAATTCCGGTTGTATTAATAAATATCTGATCGCAAGAGCCGTGGTTTACTACTTTTGTGTCACCGGTAATAATGGTAACACCAGCCTTTTTTGCTGCAGCCTCCATTGACAATAGAATCCGATGCAATATTTCCATCGGTAATCCTTCTTCCAGTATAAATCCAACAGTGAGATAAAGGGGTTTTGCTCCCGACATGGCTACATCATTCACAGTACCGTTGACGGCCAATTCACCGATATTACCACCTGGAAAAAATATTGGATCTACGACAAATGAGTCTGTAGAAATTGCCAGTCTACCGGCATTTAGGGGTACTACAGCCTGGTCTTCAAGATCATTGAGAATTTTATTGCCAAACCTGGGAAGAAACATGGTTTCGATTAATTTTGAAGATAATTGTCCACCAGCACCATGGGCAAGTTGGATTGTATCATGTTCTAAAATTGGTACCGGACAGGTGAAGTCTTTCATATTATTGTTCATCTAAATGTATAGTTATGTTTTTTTGATTCTTCTCAGCATTTAACGAGAGAATATTCATTTCAAACGCTGGTATTTATAATATGCCGCACAGGCGCCCTCATTCGATACCATAGTTGCACCTAATGGATGCATAGGGGTGCATTCTTTTCCAAAAGCAGGACATTGGTTTGGTTTTTTGACTCCCTGCAAAATGATGCCGCTCAGACATAATTCTGATTCCTGGGAATGTATATCATCAACAGAAAACTTTTTGGCAGCATCATAATGATGATATTTTTGACGAATTTTAAGTCCGCTTAAAGCAATATTGCCAATACCGCGCCAGGCCTGATTGGTGACCTCAAAAACATCCTGAATAATCTTTTGTGCTGGAATATTTCCTTGACGCCTCACCGTGCGAAGGTATTGATTTTTTACGCTATAGTCATTTTTCTCAAGCATCTCCACCACCATGAGAATTCCTTCAAGCACATCAACCGGTTCAAACCCCGTTGGTACTATTGGGACCATATATTTTTCGGCGATGGGTTCATATTCCTGCCAACCCATGACAGCGCATACATGGCCGGCTGCAAGGTAGCCCTGAACGCGGTTTGCCGGAGATGATAATAATGTTTCCATTGCAGGCGGCACCAATACATGACTTACTAATTCACTAAAATTTGTGATACCTTCTTTTGATGCCTGATGGATTGCCATAGCATTTCCCGGTGCAGTTGTTTCAAATCCTACTGCAAGAAATATTACTTCCTTACTTGGGTTTTTCCTCGCAATATTCAGAGATTCCAATGGTGAATAAACCGATCTCACATCGGCACCTGTGGATTTGATCATGAACAAATCTTTATCTGAGCCGGGAACTCTCAACATATCGCCAAAACTGGTAAATATCACATTCGGTTTGGATGCCAGAGCCATCGCCTTATCGATAATTTCGATAGGTGTGACGCAGACGGGGCATCCAGGTCCATGAACCAATTCGATTTCCTTTGGTAATAGTTGATCAATCCCATTTCGGATGATGGAATGAGTCTGACCACCACAAATCTCCATTATCACCCAGGGTTGGGTTACCGTATTCTTGATTGTTTCCAGTATCCGCTTTGCCACAATCGGGTCCCGGAACTCATCCAAATATTTTATCATAAATTAATTGGTTTTTCTTTTTTGTTGAAGTAGAAATGACTCTTTATTCATTTATCCTTTTCTCCAACTCCTGCCAGGCTTCGAATGATTTCATTGCTTCATCTTCATTGATAACGGAAATAGCAAAACCAGCGTGGATGATAGTGTATTCACCGGCAGTAATCTCAGGAACATATTCAATGCAGGCTTTATTGATAGTGCCGCTGTAATCAATATTGGCCATTTTCAGACCATTCTCCTCAAAAACTTTTATCACTTTTCCCGGCATTGCAAGACACATATTATCCTCGTATCAATTTTTATTATTATGTAATTTATTTCTGGCAATCATTGCCTGACCCAGAGAAATCCCACCGTCATTTGTGGGTATCTGTTCATGAGAGAAAACGGATAACCCGTTCTTTTCTAAAGCGGCGTTCACTCCTGAAAGTAAAATTCGATTCTGGAAAACCCCACCGCTGAGTACCACGTCATTTATACCGGTATCTTTAGATATTTGAATCGCCACCTGCGTAAATATTTTGATCATCGTATTATGAAACTTCCTGCTGATGACAGATAAATTATCATCCATTTTTAGACATTTTACAATCGACCGGATAATACTTTCCACTGAAACAACATCACCTATAATTTCAAAATCAAGACATGAACGACCACCTGCTGCCGCCGCTGCATTCATGAATTCAATCGCTGCCTGCCCTTCATAACGGATTTCCTGCTTACCGCCGCACATAGCCGAAACAGCATCAAATAATCGACCGCAACTACTGGTTAATGGACTGTTGATTCCCTTTTGAACAATCTGTATTACCGGTTCATAATCATGTAACATCATAAATGGCAAATCAGGCAGACTATCTCCATACGTTTTAAAGAGGTATCCAATTGCCGTTCTCCAGGGAGATTTGATAGCGGCATCACCACCGGGAAGGGGCATATTTTGGAACTTATTTATCCTTTGAAAACCATGATAATCTCCAACAAGGAACTCACCGCCCCAAATTGTTTTATCCAATCCATAACCCGTTCCGTCCATGATTATGCCAATGACAGGGTTTTCCAGGCCAAATTCAGCCATGCCGGATGCAAGATGGGCGTGATGATGTTGCACCTCAAACAATGGTAAATAGGAAATAGATTTTGCCCACTGAGTGGAAAAATATCCAGGGTGCATATCACAGGCTAATATATCAGGTTGAATATCAAAAATATCTTTAAGATGGTGAATGGTTTGTTGGAAAGTTTCATACGCTTTAAGATTTTCCAAATCCCCATTATGCTGACTAATCCGGGCATTTTTATTTTTTAGAAGACAAATAGTGTTCTTTAAATCTCCACCGACAGCAAGAACAGAAGGACCATTATTTTTGAGAATGACCGGTGCCGGTGCAAATCCCCTACTACGACGAATAACCCGTGGTTTGTTATTGATAATCATCACCACAGAATCATCGGCACGAATGTGTATCCTTCGGTCATGTAATAAAAAATAATCTGCAATATCACCGAGTTGATCCAATGCCTCATCATTGTCAATACAGATAGGTTCATCACTCAAATTGCCGCTTGTCATCACCAAAGGTGGAACATCGACAATGCAGTTCATAAGGAGATCATGTAAAGGCGTATATGGAAGCATTACTCCGAGAAATTCACTGCCTGGAGCAACATTACTGGCGATATTATTATTTTCAATGCTTTTCAATAACATTATAGGTGATTGTATAGAAGTAAGCCATATCTCCTCAGTGCCACAAATATGACATAAGTCCCTTGCATGGTCAAGGTTTTTTGCCATTACCGCAAAGGGTTTTTCTTCTCGATTCTTCCGTGTTCTCAGACGGGATACAGCATTGCTATTGGTGGCATCCACCATCAGATGAAATCCGCCAAGTCCTTTTATCGCTACAATAAATCCACTTTTCAAAAGAGAGATGCAGGTTGAAATTTTATCACTTGATGCGATTGATTTACCATCTCGAGCTGTTAATGTCAAAGATGGGCCGCAATCAGGACAAGCATTGGGTTGAGCGTGAAAACGACGATCCATGGGATTGTCATATTCCTCTTTGCATTGGCTGCACATTTTAAAATCTGACATTGTTGTTAGATGTCTGTCATACGGTAATTCTTTAATTATTGTATAACGGGGACCGCAATTTGTGCAGTTTGTAAATGGATACTCAAAGCGCCGATTATCAACATCAGATATTTCATTGAGGCAATCCCTACAAATGGCAGCATCAGGGGAAATTTGGGTTGAAATCTCATTATTAGATTTTGAAGTGATTATCTTAAAACCGCAGTCATTTGCCACCTGAATATAATTCGCATCCAGTGATAATATGCTGGATAACGGTGGAGGAGAATCACTCATTGATTCCAGAAATTGATCGACTACTCCCGCTGCCCCCTCCAACTCGATGACGACGCCATCGGAAGTATTGGATACAAAACCATTAAGATTGTTCTTGATCGCCAGATTATATACAAATGGTCGGAATCCAACCCCCTGAACAATCCCGTTAACTTTGATTCTTTGTCTGATGATAGAATCCATTATAGTCATTAAATATTATCCTACAGGAACCTGTGATCTTATCCAATCATACCATTTTTCCAGCCCATTGCCATTGGTGGCGGAGATCTGAAAAAATTCAAGATGATGGTTTACTTTCAAAGCATTTTTCTGACAAAGTCCCATATCAAATTCTACATACGGCAGAAGGTCTGTTTTGTTAATAATGCAGATATCCGCAGCTGAAAACATCGTCGGATATTTCAGGGGTTTGTCATCACCTTCCGTTGTGCTAATGATAACGACCTTAAGGGTCTCCCCAAGATCAAACAATGCGGGGCAAACGAGATTCCCAACATTTTCGATAAGCAGTACTGAATGATCATTCGGATTTAGTTTACCTATTGCCGTTCTGATCATCGTTGAATCGAGGTGACAGCCTGTGCCAGTATTTACCTGTACAACTGGAACCCCAGTAGTATCGATCCGTTCGGCATCTCTTGATGTCTGCTGATCGCCTTCGATGACATAGAACTCCATTTCACTCTTCAAATCTTTGAGAGTTCTCTCAAGAATACTGGTTTTTCCTGAACCCGGTGAACTCACCAGATTAAGTGTCAGAATATTTTTTGCTTCCAGATACCCACGGTTTCGTTCGGCAGTAAGGTTGTTCTTAAGTAGAATATCTTCTTCCATCGTTACCGTGTGGACATGATGAGAAGCAGGAGATTGGTGGGTATGAGTCTTATCTCCAATTCCATGGGAATGATCATGGTTTTTTTCGCCTATTTTTGTGATTGTTACTGCCCCATCAGGCTGATTACATCCGCATGTATCACACATATTTTACCTCATTCATAATTGAAAGATTTTATTTTAAGTTCTTTTCCAGAAACAATTAATACCTGGAATTGGCTGCAATCCGGACAAAATGCAAATAATGATTCAACAGTAAAAGTGATTTCACAATGATGGCATTTTCCGATTGCAGGGACTGAGTGAATATTGAGTTTGCAGGATTCTGCAATAGTATTTTTACAGACAGAGTCAAAGCAGAATAGAAGTGAGTCGTTTAGTATCCCGGCTAATTCGCCAATTTCCAATTCGATTGAGGTCACATATAAAGCATGATTTTCCTGTGCGCGTTTGATTACCGCATCCACAACATTCATCGCAATGGTCATTTCATGCATATCGGTTTCCCGTTTTCAATATTAGTTCCAATTGGTATAAAATCCCCGCTGAAATTGTTATTCGCAGAAGGGAGTTTCTGACCTGAATTTCACTATGTAAATTTACGGAATATGATAAACATTATATTAAGATAAAAATATATTATTATGATTGTATTATGTTGATGCTTATCTGTTATTGCTGTTTAATGTGGTCAAGTAATAGTAGGCAGGAATAAACAAATCCAAAGTCAGTAATATTGATATCAACAATATGCATGATCCTTGCTTTTGAAAGTTATACTGGTCAAAAAAAGTATATTGATGGCAGGCTGAAAAAGGCTTTAGCCAAATGCCAATAACACTCACATCATAAAGAAATCACTTTTATAAATAGATGCGATGTCCGTCATTACGGATTCGGTTTTCCTTCCGCAATTGTTATCTAAATACGGCAATATCCTCAAGCGACTTCCGGGTTATATCAGGGACAGTAACGCCATCTGCCGGATAACCGGTAACCAGGATGAGATATGGTTTATAATTCACCGGGATATCGAGTATAGTATTGAGAAATTTCATTGGGCTGGGCGTATGGGTGAGAGAAACCATGCCAGCATTATGAATGGCAGTAATCAGCATTCCCGTTGCCAAACCAGTGGATTCTGTAGAATAATATCGTTTAATTTTGTTGTCAAGATCATCCAGACCGTATTTTTCTTCAAAGATCACAATCAGGCAGGGAGCTGTTTCAAGAAAGGGTTTGTGATCATCAGTTCCCAGAGGTTCTAGTGCTTTTAACCATTCTTCCGGGGCGCGATGTTCATAAAATTCTTTCTCTTCTGCTTCTGCACCCATCCTGATTTCTTGTTTTAGGGCTGGATTTGAAACCACGACAAATTTCCAGGGCTGCTGATTGGCACCACTTGGAGCCGTTCCTGCAGTAAGCAGACAATTTTTGATAACTTCGTCCGAAACACGAACATCAGAAAATTCTCTTATGGTTCGGCGGTAGTTCATAAAAGTGTAAAATGATAGAGATTTATTAATGGCTTCTTCTTCTGAATATTTGATTCTCAATTCAAATGGTATGAAGGGATATGGTGACATAGTGAAAATTTCCTCTGAATTTTAAGATTATATTAAACTGGAATCAAGGAATACAGCAGCGATGATTAGTGATATCAAGCTGTACTCGAATAATTAATCGCTTAAAGTTTTCCTATCTAAACTGTATATCAAGAGTCTCTGAGAGAAGTCGAAGTTACACCGTAAAATTTTTCAACTCACCAATCGAAATTCTTTATTAATCTAGTTGCTCCAAGAGAACTTCAACCGCTTTCTCGATTTGTTTGTCTCTTCCTTTAGCAATCGATTCGGGGTCATTTTTGACACGGTAGTCTGGCTCAAGCTGATTGTTTTCTAAAAATTCACCATCTGTATTTTTTACACCAACCATGGGCATGCCAAAGACAAGTGATGGATCAAGGAGGTTCTCCCACCAAACTGCCGTTGCTGTACCGGGGATGGGCATACCAACGGTTTTTCCAATATTTAGGGCAGTGTAAGCGTATGGGAAGAAATGTGCATCTGAATAATTGGCTTCACCCATTACGAGTACAACAGGTTTGGTCCAGCGATTCTGTGGTTCCTTGCCCACTTGTTTGCCACGGGGAACTGCCCAGGAATAATCGGTACCGCTGAGTAACTTAGCCAAATCATCATGAAGCCAACCACCGCCGTTCCAGCGTGTATCCATAATTAAAGCCTCTTTATCAACCTGCCGACCAAATAATTCGGCAAAAGTTTTTCTAAAGCTACTATCATTCATTCCTCTAACATGGACATAACCCAGCCTGCCGTTTGACAGTGAATCGACAAGAACTCTTTTGTTTTCAATCCATCGATTATACACCAGGTTGAATAACTGACCGCGGGAAACAGGCTGAATGCTTTCGACCCAGCGATCACCAGTGACAGAATCTAATAAGGATAGACGGACTTTACGGTTTTTGATGCGGTTAAGATAGCGATGATAGTTTACTCCGCCTGTTACAGAATTACCGTCAATGGCTTCGATGATTGTACCTTTGGTGATTTTTAAATCATGTTTGTCTGATGGCCCGTTATTGATTACTTCATCCACCAAAATTCCACTATCACCACCAGAATCCAAATACAGTCCAAGTGAATAAGTTTGATCATTCTCACCACCGCGACCACGATAGTAACATCCTGTATGGGAAGCATTCAACTCCCCAAGAATCTCTGAGAGTAATTCACAAAAATCACGATTATTGTTGATATCAGGCAAGAATTGTGAATACTCAGATTTCATCATATCCCAATCAACGCCGTGCATGTCTTCCACATAAAACTTCTTTTTCATCTGTCGCCACACATGTTCAAACATATAAGCTCGTTCGGCGGGATAATTCAACTCCATTTCAGCATGATAACTGACGGCAGTCATCTCGCCGCTTTCAATATTATATTTGACAATATTTCCGCCATCTTTGAGGAAAAACACATGAGTCCCATCCTCATCAAAATGAAGGGAAGAGGCATTTTTAGCTCCCATTTTTGCCACAAGAGAAGGTGTTCTTTCGCGTAAATCCACCTTCCATAAATCGAATCCTTTTTCAAAACGAGCCAGGTACACCAGATATTTTCCATCTGTTGAAACACGACCATCCCTCAATTGCGATGAGTGAACCGTAAGACGTTGCTTTCGATCACGAAAGTTTTCCTCTTCAATCCTAATTGGTTTGATTTCGGCTTCATCTTCTTCCTCGTCATCATCATCATCTTTTTCGGACTCATCATCATCATTTTCTGATTCATCCTCTTCCTCATTCTCGATATTTTCCACTTCTTCTTTACTGAGTTTTGAAAAATCATACGTTGAATCAGAGGTAAAATATCCAAACACATCTGTCTGCGATCCCCAACTGCCATGTGAACGCATCCCTAATTCGTTTGAGAAGGCATAAATCATACTGCCGTCTTCACTCCAATGCGGAACCCAGTAGGGATAACCGCTTTCAGTCACTGGGATGAGCTTTTTTCCATCCACTGAGATCAGGGCAATATCTTCAACCCATCTTTCCGGTGAGGGCAGATAGTTTGCCACCAGCCATTTTCCATCAGGCGACCATTCAAAATATTGATCTCCGTCGGAATAGCTGTAATTATTTTTGGCAGGCAGGGCGATCCATGTATCACCGGAAGCCACATCCAAAATGCGAATTTCATCCCGTTCATGCAGATAGGCGATGAGAGAATCATTGGGAGAAAATTGAGGTTGAAATGTCTCAGGTTCTGATACTAGTATAGGTGTTTCAATAATTTCATCCGCACTAGCAAAATGTTTATCATCTTCATTGACAATTGAAGATTGATATAAATTCCATGAACCATTTCTTTCACCGGCATAGAGTAGTTTCCGTCCATCACTTGAAAAGCTTATATTCCTTTCCTGCTCAGGAGTGGCCGTAATACGACGGGTTGTTTCATATTCTGCTGATGTAACAAAAACCTCGCCTCTAACAATAAAAGCGATCTCTTTTGAATCTGGGGAAACAGCCATCTCGGTAGCTCCGCTTGAAAATGTTTTGTACTCAATTTCATTTTCCTGATCATCGGCATAGAGCGCAACTTCAACTTTAACAGGTTCTGTCCATTCGAGGGGCAAAATATAAATATCCCCTCTGAATGCATAACAAATGGTTCCATTATCAGCCTGTGAAAGAAAACGTACCGGATGTTCGGTATGAAAAGTTACCTGTTTAACATTCTTGCCGTTATCTTTCATCTTCCACACATTGAAGGAACCAAAACGTTCACTAAGGAAGAATATTTCATTTTTATTATATAAATGTGGTGACCGGTCTTCACCTTCAAAATCGGTGAGTTGCGTATGTTTTCCGGATCTGAGTTCATATTTCCAGATATCTCGTGTATCAGAAGAAGTATGGTGCTTTCTCCATATATTTTCAAGTCCGTTTCGATCGTGATAAAATATTTCCCTTGCCCTATCATCGTAAATTGCATCTTCGGCCGGACTGGTGAGTAGCCTCACTGGAAGTTTTCCATCCAATGTTGCGCTGTATAATTCGGTCATTCTTCCAGATGGAAATAATGTGCTGAGATAGGTATCCATGCGGCTGCTTGAGAATAGAATTGAATTATCATCAGGATGCCAGGATGAGGGATAATCATTTGATGAATGATAGGTTATTCTATCTGGTTTGCCGCCATTTGCTGACATTACAAATATATCGTAATTCCCAAAACGATCTGATGCAAAAGCTATTTTACTGCCGTCATTTGACCATACCGGCATAAAATCATGGGCTGTGTGCCGGGTTAATGAATGTGCTTCGCCACCAGTAGAAGAGACTTTATACAGATCACCCATATATGAGAAAATAATTTCTGTCCCATTTGGTGAAATAGCTGGATACCGGACCCAGGATGGTTCATTGGCCTGTAGAAATATAAACCCTGATATGATTAGTATGATTTTGGACAATTTTTTCATTTGAATATCCTGTTCATTAATTATATGTTTTAATTGATAAGTAAAATTAATGTAATACTGATACAGGTTGTAAGGGAAAAAATTGAAGTGAAATATCCCTGCTGTAAAGCTGCTTTACACTGAAACCAGCAACGATTTTTTAATTTGAGATTATTTGCATACTAATATTCACAGGGATATTGGTTAAGTTTATGATTCGTATGAATAGAAAATTTATCATTAACAATTATTTGCTGGTTATCCTGATGGGATTTTCCCTCAGTTCTGTGGCATTTTGTCAACTTGAAGAACAGGGCAAAGAAATATTCAATCGGTTTTCTGCGTATTTATATAGTTCGATAGCAAACCGTACTGCTGAATTCAATCGGGTGACCCGGGATGAGGTATTATTTCATCATCTCTACAATACAGCTCCATCGCCTGCACTAAGATTTAATATAGATTTTAATGATTCCCTTATGGCATTAAATCCACTGGCATCTGTGTATTATTCGAACAATCAACAGGAGATTTGGAATTCACAAACCTGTTCTCAATTAGGTACAATGGGATATGAAAATACCTGGCAATGTGATGTGACGACCTTTAGCGGAGCATATTTAAATTGGTATTTTCAGGCATCCTATGATTTTGAAAATGAGAGAGCAGTCATTACCCAAAGTCCTGCCAACCTCAACAATAGCTTTCCACCCTCGGATGGTTTATTTGCCAGTATTGCTATTGAAGATCAGGGTGATCAGGAAAATGGCGAAAGTTTTTTGGATATCACTGATCTGCGAGTTAGCTATAGTGAGGATAGGGTTTTTATACAACTTCTCACAGTTGATGGCGGATTTCCAGTAGGTGAATTTTTTGGTCCATGGTTTTTATATGGAGCTGGCTTTCTGAATCCTGAGCAAGATTTAAATAGCGATGAATTGATCATTTATGCTCTTGGTTATGGAAATGGCGCTTTTGGTAATCTTTATCCCGGTGTGATGAAACTAATCGGAACGCCCGATGGTGAGATTATCAGTGCTGATTATATTTCGAATGATATTGAATTTGTTACCAGTGGAAACTCACTATATCTCTCAACGGCCATTGCCACTATTGTTGATGATCCTGATTTTGGGAATTGGTCAAATGAATTCAATGGTTTTACGGTTATGGGTCTTACTGCCTCAGCAGATATAGATCAGAACATGTTATTTCATGATGCTACAGAAGCCGGTATTTTCCTTATGGACTCTCAGTATCAGGCTGGAAATAATCAGATGGATATCTCGGATGTCTATTTTGATGATGTTGACCAGGTTCTGCATGTAAACTATAGTGACCCTGAGGCCAATCTGCCCTTTGATCATTACATATCTCATCAGGGAGAAATCTGGGAAATGATCCCGTCTTCCCATGATTATGAATCTGTTGTAGAGTATTCATATGCTCTAATCGATCCGGAAGATGGTGCCTATAATGTAGTTTTTCAGTTTTCTGACGGTAATTCTGATGATGAGATAAATTTATCATTCGTGATCGGGGATCCCTCTGAATGTCTGCCTGCCGGGGACGTGGATGAAAATGGTGCGGTAGATGTATTGGATGTGGTGTTGCTGGTGAGTCTGATATTATGTGATGAATGTACCCTCGATGACCCATGTCTTGATGTGAATCTGGATGATTCAGTAGATGTATTGGATGTCGTACTTATGGTAAGTATTATTCTGACCGATAGTTAATTCTCTCTTTTTCAGCCTGGCCTAAATTTTAACAATTCTTTAGATCACGTATGAGGAAGTATTTCGCGTCTCTGCAGCGATGCAGATAAAATTCTAGAATCTCCAGATGCTACCGCCAGTAGATTTCAGTTTGATATCCTGGAGATCTGGATTTTTCACATTAATTCTTAGCATGAATCCTTTTCCACCACCTGAAGGCCACCATTGAAAGCGAAGCTCCCAGCAATGCAGCTCTCGATAAAAATCAAATGAATGAGTCACCAACTCTCTCTCAAGCATATTTATTCTAGCATTATATCTCATGACCCAGTTTCTGGTGATTCTCAGAGTAAGATTTGTATTCATCCAGTAGGTTTTATCATCCACCACTTCCTCGCCTTCAACCCGTTTATTTAATGAATAACGCAAACCCAACGTGGCTTCCCAGAGATTAGCTCTTCCAATAGATGGTGCAGCACTTTCAATTCCAGTATCCAATTGTACACCCTCATCCAGAAGTGCGCCAGTATATATTGTATCTGGTTCGACTGGATCTGTAGAGAGATCCGGTTCAATCAGGCTGGTTCCGCTGAGACGTAATGATGTGCCAATACTTAAACTGGTCAAACGGGGATATGAGGAAAATTCATCTACAGGCACCAATTTAGAAATATCGGGATTCAGTTTCAATTTATAAAGATTATGACTCATGGATACATCTATATCCATTCCTCCTGGAATTCCGGCCCGGATACCTGAACTGATGGGTGAAAATCTCAGACTGTCTGCAGTGGCATTATAACTCCCGTTCATATTCCAGGTGGCGATTGTTTCCTTTGAATATGTATCCTCACTGATAAGATATTTAGTCTGGAACTCATTTCGAAGTGAATAGCCAATAGTTTTTGATTCGCGACTACTGGTAGAACCAGCGGTGCTTCCGGTAAATTTGTCAAATTTTTCACCATTCACATCTCTTTGAAAATATCCAGGATCAGCGCCTAACACATTTTTCGAAAAATCAGGCTTCCATGAAAAACTAATATTGGGGGTCATAACATGGCGGATGGCATCCAATTTACCAATCCGCACCGGGAATGTGCCATACATCTTTGTATTAGCAGAAATTGATAAAGTGAAAGTATTACGAGGAAGAAATTTTTCAATTTCGTCATAAACAATTACACTGGTAACACTATCCTTCACAAATGCACCAGATTCATCTAATTGGGCTTTCCTGTATTTAAAAACCCAGTCGCTGGTCAATTTAAATGACGGTGACAGTGTAAGCCAACCGCTGACTTTCTGTGGTGAAGTAAGTGTAAAATTATGCCGGGCCTGATAAGTGCGGTCATAGGTACGGTCCTGGAACCAGGTGGAATCCGTCGCCGCCACCAGGTTTACCGCCTGCCTGGCAGTAAGAAGACTGGACATACGCCAGTAGATAGAATTATACCATTTTGGACCATTACCAAAAACCTGCGTCAGACTGTGACTGAAACTGATGGAAGGAAATGTACGGGTTCTTTCAATCAGTTTATCTCCAGGTGATTTCGATTTTTCAGATGGTAGACTTTCCGCTGCCAATAGATCAAAATCTTCTGATAAAGTTAAAGAAAGGCTGTTTTTGGTGGATGCCCAATGTTTGGAATAAATCGCCTGCGATCGCAATCTTTGCTCAAGGCGAGTTTTCAGGTCATATCCGTAATCCTGATTTATTTTATTATCAGAAACATAATTAGCATCAATTATCACATTCTGAGTGGGGTCTATCCGGTGATTATGGTTCCAGTGGATTCGCCATTGTTTGGAGACATTATCCTTAAAAATATCAGCGATCTCATTACTGTCAACATTACGAAAGATATCTGATGAAATATTTCCTGAAAACTTATATCGTTTGACATAATTCAGTTTTCCCTTTACATCAAAACCCTGTTGATCCCGAAAGTTAAACAAAACTTTTCCATCCAGATAATCATTGGGAGCCCAATAGTAGCCAAGTCCATGAAAATAAGTGCCGGCAGATTTGGAATGACCAAAACTTGGCATAATCCAACCGCTGTGGCGTTCACCGCCCTTATTGGGAAAAACAGCCAATGGAATCCCAAATAAAGGGATATCATAAATGGAAAGAATAATAGGTCTTGCCACCACTTTGTCTCCGGTGATCATTTTCATTTTTCGACTGGCGAGATGAAAATGCGGTCTATCCAGATCACAAGAGGTATACCGGCTTTTCGTCACATGGAAAATATTTGGGTCATCACGAAAAATTTCTTTCCCGTAATAATAACCCTGATTCAGCCTTGTTTTTCCCAGTGTTACACGGCCGTGATGAGTCAGGAGATTAAATTCCATTTGATCACCGCTCATAGGATCACTGGTGGGAGAGTCTATGGTCGGATAAACATCTCCTTTCAAGCGGGCATCAAGCATATCTGTATTCCAATTGGATTTTATAAAACCAGCGGATAATTTTGTGCCCTGATAATCCACTGAGGCATCATTCTCCAGGTAGGTAATTTGCTCATCCACATGATAATCCAGATAATCAGCCTGATAAGTGATAACGGAATCTATTCGGGAATTTGCCACCTCCGGTTCGAAAACACCGCGTCCACCGCCAAATACCTGAATACGGTTCATATCACCATCTTCAAAAGAAACAGTAATGGTATCTCCCGTTGCTTTATTTAATCCCTGCAGGAGAGAATCTTTTACCACATTATATTTAGTTGTAGCCATCCCAATCAGATTCAATTCGTACATTTCACCATCCTCAAAAAAAGAGGACATATAACTGGCACTCATATTGTCAGTGAATTTATGAGAGCCCGTATCACCGCTATACAACATGGCATTCATATCCTGATAAGCATGAGTTTGACCGTCAACAAAAATGGATTGAATTAGACTATCGTTGTATTGAATATGAATATTGTTTCCGCTGATTCCCTTTCCCGGTTCTTCCAAACTGCTGCCTACATTGAGAGACATGAACTGTTCGTTGTCGTCATATGAAATGCTCTCAGCAACAATGACTTTTTCATCCTCATAGATTTTAGTACCACCGGATGTGACAAACGAAGTACCGCGGTATCCATCCGTTTTCCAATAATTAAAAGTAGTGGCAGTCATTGTATCCATTTTGGACATCATAATCACATTACCCATAGCCAGACCGGAATCAAGTTCAGTCCAGTACAAAAGGGAATCACAGGTAATGACCTGATTATCCTGCGTAAAGAATATATCATCCATCGCTTTGAGATAATTGACCCTGTCATTATAAAAAAACATGGATTTACTCAAGAGTGTATCTGTTTCATCAACCAGTTTTACCGAACCAAGTAAATGATATTCATTTCGATTTAGATAATGGATTGCCTTATCAGTATACAGCGTCATTGTACCGCGCTGGAGAATTACATCCCCGACAAACTGCTGGACTTTTTCACCCTCCATTTCCATCCTTTCAAGAGATCCTGCCTGAAGGATTTTTAGACGATCATCATTATCTGCCGATAAGGTAA
>Ga0209151_1000934_pt1 | contig 19384 bp, 11 predicted proteins | sample SaaInlV_DNA_165m_FD_184688 | JGI IMG/M metagenome (GOLD analysis project Ga0209151, IMG submission 184688) | Marine microbial communities from expanding oxygen minimum zones in the Saanich Inlet - SI075_LV_DNA_165m (SPAdes) (version 2) | ecosystem: Environmental > Aquatic > Marine > Unclassified...
CGGTCTACCCACCACAATTGTAGTCGACCCTGCTGGCAGAATGGTCTACCGTGCAGTTGGAGGTAGAGAGTGGGATAGTGATAAAATATTGGACTTGGTGAGAGCTCTGAAATGAGTAGATAGTTTGAAAAATGTATGAAAAATAGTCAATACTCTTTAGCTTTTACGGCAGGCGCCTCACTTGTTGCAGAGACATTGGCAATCGCAACTTTAAAATCTAAATTAATAGAGTGGCCTATAGTGCGAACAGAGGTGATTGATAAAAACATATTGCAGGCGAGAACTCAAAGTACCCTTAAAAGAGTCTACGCTGAAATATCTCGTCGTCTTAAACAGTTATCAGATGAGGAGTTGGAACTGTTAATAACAACAGATGAGCAAGAGCAGAGGCAGCTTATCTGGTTAGCCATCTGCAGACATTATAAATTAATTAATGAGTTCACTATTGAGGTGGTTAATGACTGTTTTGAGCGTGGTAAATATAAGATCTCAGCAGAAGATTATATCGCTTTTTTTAATGGGAAAGCAGAGTGGAATAGTAATCTTGAGCGCGCCTCACGACTCACTAAAAATAAAGCAAGGCAGGTGCTGTTTAGAATGATGCGAGAGTGTAGAATACTCAGTGAAGAGAAAGAGATACTCCCTCAGCATTTGAGTGAGCAACTCAAAACACTTATTTTTTCTCATGATCCTGAACAGATAAATCTGTTTCCTGCAGCCGAGGCAACGTAGCGTTAGTAATGAGCACTAATTTTAAAAATGGAGTGACCCAAAAAAACCTTCAACAGGCTTATCTGCATTTAAGTGATGTAATTTCAAGCGAACGATTTTTAACGAATCAGGGGCTTAATAATGAAGTGCCTTTTCATATCTGTCCATATACGCCAGCCATTCAGACAGAGATTGATCGATTAGTTAAGCAGCTGATCAACTACCTTAGAGATGCAGATGCAACGGTGCTTGAAATCAACCTCTATGACCTAGTGATCGCTGTTTTAAAAACAGAAGGTGATTGGCAATGGTTGTTAGATAATGAGACGACAATGAGTCGTAATCTATTAAAAGAGGAGCTTCAAGGTATACTAGATATTGAATCAGTGATTACACCAGCAATTGCCTCTAGAATGGAAGAGAGGCCATTTCAAGTGATGTTTATTACGGGTGTTAGTGAGGTGTTTCCCTATATCCGCTCCCATAATATACTGAGCAACCTTCAGAAAATAGCAAAAGATAAACCAACCCTAATGTTTTTTCCAGGGGAGTACCAGCACTCATTAGAGACAGGAGCTTCACTGGTGCTGTTTGGGAAGTTACAAGATGACAAGTATTATCGTGCTTTTAACATCTTAGACAGAGCGATATAAGCGTTAACAGGAAAGATAAAATAGGATTCATTGATGAAATTAGAGAATTTATTTAAAAAGCCAGTCGATCGTTCTATTGAAGGGGTTATCAAGGCGGATGATGACGCCAGCTTAAAGCTCGAGCTCGAAGAGTATGTGATTACCGCAGAAGTAGGCAAGCGGCTAGAAAATTTCTTAGACGCTTATCTGGACTACTCAGGCGCAAACGGTGTCTGGATCTCTGGGTTTTTTGGATCTGGAAAATCTCATCTGTTAAAAATGTTAGCCCTACTGTTAGAGAATAGAGAGGTGGAAGGTGTTGATCCACTAGATATCTTTTTAAATAAACACCGATTGAATGAAGGGGGAATCTTCTCTCAAAATTTAAAGCGAGCCGTCGCGATAAAATCAGAGAGCATCCTCTTTAATATTGACCAAAAAGCTGACATCATCAGTAAAACAGAGTTGGATGCCTTAATTGCGGTGTTCGTCAAAGTATTTGATGAACACTGTGGTTATTATGGAAAACAAGCGTATATAGCTCAGTTTGAAAGAGAGCTTGATGCCGATAATATATTCAATGACTTTAAAGCCCTGTTTCAACGCGACAGCAGTATGGCGTGGGAAGAAGGTCGCAAGCGCGCTAAAAGAATGGCGTCAGCCATTGATGATGCCTATAACGAAATAACAGGGGAGTCAGTCACCAATATCCTCGACAAATATAGAGAGGACTACCGCTTATCAATTGAAGATTTTGCAAATCAGGTCAATGGCTATATCAGTCAGCAAGAGAAAGGTTTCAGGCTTAACTTTTTTGTGGATGAGGTGGGGCAGTATATCGCAGGTAATATTAAGTTGATGACAAACCTACAGACGGTTGCCGAAAGTCTCGCAACAAAATCTCAAGGACAAGCTTGGATTATCGTAACGGCTCAAGAAGATATGTCTTCAGTCGTGGGTGATTCGGCACAAAATCAAAGTAACGACTTTACTAAAATACAGGCGCGTTTTAATAACCGCATGAAGCTTACCAGTCAGAATGTGGCAGAAGTGATTCAAATGCGTCTGTTGGATAAAAAAGAGGCGTATCTACCTCAGCTATCTGAGCTATATCAGCAGCAGGAGAATAACTTTAAAACCCTGTTTGACTTCTCCGATGGCTCACAAAGTTTTAGAAATTTCCGTGACCGTGAAAATTTCACCCAAAGCTATCCGTTTATCCCCTACCAGTTCACCCTTTTTCAATCCGCTATCCAGAACCTCTCGGTACACAACGCCTTTGAAGGTAAGCATAGCTCAGTGGGTGAGCGTTCAATGTTAGGAGTGTTTCAGCAAGTTGCTATTGCGATCAAAAATCATAACCTAGGTGATTTAGCGACCTTTGATTTAATGTTTGAAGGTATTCGAACCGCATTAAAAACAGCCATACAGCAATCTATTTTAAAATCAGAAAATCAACTTGAAAATGAATTTGCGATTCGTCTATTAAAAGCCCTCTTTTTAGTGAAATATGTAAAAGAGTTTAAGCCGACAATACGAAATTTATCAGTTTTAATGTATGACAGCTTTAATCGGGACCTACCATCACTAAAGATAAAAATAGAAGAAGCGCTGGCGCTGCTAGAAAAAGAGATCTATATTCAGCGAAATGGTGAGATTTATGAGTACCTGACCGATGAAGAGCAGGATATAGAGCAAGAGATAAAAAACACCGATGTAGACTCACAAAAAGTATCTGATGAGTTAGAGAAGCTCATCTATGATGGGGTACTTAAAAACCGCAAAATACGCTTTAAGGAAAACAACCATGACTACTCATACAGTCGCCGTTTAGACGACAACTTATCAGGGCGCGAGCATGAGTTATCGATTAATGTCATCACCTCATTCTCTGACTATCACGGAGATGAAAATAAACATAAAACCGATACCGTCTACAACGACGAGTTAAGAATCGTCTTGCCAGCCAGCGATACACTGATGCGTGATTTAGTGATGTATAAGCGTACAGAAAAATATATTGCGCATGAGACAAAAACGGTTCAACAAGAGAGCATCAAACGCATCCTCGATGATAAACGCCACCAAAATATTGAGCGATTAAATCAGCTGAAACAGCTAACCGCTAAACTGGTCGGAGATGCGAAATACTTTGTTAAAGGGCAAAGTTTAGAGCTCAATGGTGAAGATGGTCAAACCAAGATGGTACGAGCCTTTCATGAGTTAATCAAGCGCACCTACCCTAATTTAAAAATGTTACGAGGGGTCGAGTTTAACGAAAATAACATTCCTAAAATTTTAACAGAAGCGGGGCAGGGGCTTTTTGCGGATGAGACTATATTGCCCGAGTCGGAGCAGGAGATACTCTCCTTTATTCAGAGTAACCATCGTGGTGGGGTTCGTACAACGGTTAAAACACTGTTAGAGAATTTTGAAAAAAGACCTTATGGTTGGTCTTTTGCCGCCGTGATCTGCACATTAACCTACCTTTGTGGCAGAGGAAAAATAGAAGTTAGAAAGTCAACTAACCTATTAGATGACGCAGATTTGGCGCGATCCTTACGCAATACAGCAGAGCATGGGAACTTAATATTAGATCCGCAAGTTGAATTTTCACCCTCACAACTACGCGCTGTTAAAGATTTCCACAGTGACTATTTTGAGAAAATAGCACATGCGACAGAAGCCAAAGCAATAGCAAAAGAGCTGCAGCTCGGTTTTGAAGAGCAAGCGAACCATTTGGATACCCTGCAAGCACAAGCAGAGCACTACCCTTTTTTACGAATCTTAGCCCCAATTGTCGTAGAGCTTAAAACATTAAAAGATAAACCCTACACATGGTTTATGGCAGAGTTAGTCAATCAGGAAGATGGATGGTTTGACCATAAAGAAAAGATCATTGATCCCATTGTACAGTTTATGAAAGGGGCTCAGAAATCAAGTTACGACAGCGCAACTGAACTCTTAAAAGAGCAGAAGCCCAACTTAAATTATTTAGAAAGGGATACCGCTGAAAAAATAGCAACAATCCTCTTAGAGCCAGAGGTCTATAAAGGGAGCTCTATTCAGCAACTGAATACATTGACCGCAGATTTAAAGCAGCAGTTAGCAGCACTGCTTCAATTAGAGCAACAGACAGCGATTAATAACTTAGCAGCACTAGAAGAAAAACTCACTGGCTTTGAAGAGTTTCAATCATTAAAGAGCGATCAGCAAGCAGAGTTACGACAACCTTTTCAATCAGCAAAAGAGCAACTAAAAGAGCAAGCACTTATTGCGGTGATTAGAGATGAAATGCATCGCTTTAATAATGAAACCTACTCAACACTGATTACAAAAATGAGTGGGTGGAATAATCCAGAAACCTCTCCAAAAAATTATCCTAACCGTAAACCCTCGGTAGCAGGGGGAGTTTCTGAAGCAACAGCTGTAATCAAAATAAATCAAGTTGAAATTAGTTACTCAAAACCATGGTTAAAAAATGAAGCAGATGTTACTGCTTATCTGGAAGAGTACAAACAAGCGCTATTAGCAGAGATAAAAGCGGGTAGGCAAGTACAGCTATGATAATGGAAACCGCACCACTCAAAAAATTCGCCCAATCTGCCCGTCGTAGCTTAATCGAGCAGGTGGATAGTAAATTAAACCAAGTACTGGCAGTAGAGAGTCCCGCTCGTCGTGAATCACCCAAAGCCATTGCTGAGTTAGAAAATAGAATAGCAGCCAGCAATCAGGCGCAAGTGGTAGAGCAGATAGCCTATACCTGGTTTAACCGTTTTTGCGCGTTACGCTTTATGGATCTCAACCACTATAACCGTATAGGAGTCTTATCCGCGCTTGAGGGGCAGATACAGCCCGAGATCTTAGCTGAGGCAAAAGCTGGGCTGATGGATGAGACCATTGTGGACGCGGCTACCCGAGAGAGAGTGAATGCACTATTAAACGGCACGGCAATAAGTAGAGAGCCACAAACAGAGGCATACCGCCTGTTGATCGTCGCAGTTTGTAATAACTACCACCGCATCATGCCATATCTGTTTGAACGCATCTCTGACTACACCGAGCTTTTAATGCCTGATGATCTGCTCTCAGATAACTCCCTGTTAGCTGATATCCGTGAAGCGATGACCCCCGCAGTCTGTGAAAGTGTTGAGTCGATTGGTTGGTTGTATCAGTTCTACATCTCAGAGAAAAAAGATGATGTATTCGCAGGGTTAAAAAAGAATATAAAAGTCACCCCCGAAAATATCCCCGCCGCAACCCAGCTATTTACCCCACACTGGATCGTCCGTTACCTAGTAGAAAACTCATTAGGTCGTTTATGGATGCTGAATAATCCCGACTCAAAAGTGGCTGAACAGATGGAGTATTACATCAAGCCAGACACGGTCTCTGGTTTCCTCAAAATTAACAGTCCAGAAGAGCTGAAAATTTGCGACCCCGCCTGTGGCTCAGGTCACATGCTCACCTATGCCTACGATCTCCTCTACGCCATCTATTTAGAGAGAGGCTACGACCCCACAGAGATACCAGAAAAAATACTGACCCATAATCTATACGGTATTGAGATAGACGAACGAGCCGCAGAACTCGCCGCCTTTGCCCTAACCATGAAAGCCGTCAAAGGCAACCCCTTTGATGAGAGCAACAACCGCCGCCGTTTTTTCCGCAACCCCATCAAACCCAACATCTGCCGATTAGAAAATATCAGTTTCACAGAAAATGAGTTAGATGAGTACATCAGCTTTGTAGGGGATGATCTCTTTACACAAGATTTAAAGGAAACTCTGAAGCAGTTTGAAGAGGCAGATAACTTTGGCTCATTGATAGCGCCAGCAATAACCAATGTTGACGATGTACGAACAACACTCAACTCCAAAAATGTCTCAGGCGAGCTGTTTTTAAAATCGACCCATGAGCAGGTCTTAAAACTCTTAGACCAAGCTGATTACCTCAGCCAAAAATACCATGTAGTGATCGCTAACCCGCCCTATATGGGAGGTAAGGGGATGAATGGGCGGTTGGGTAAATGGTTGAAGGAAAAATACCCCGATGTGAAGTCTGATCTATTTTCTGCATTTATTGTCCGCAATACTAAATTATCATTGCCTAAAGGACAGCTTGGTTTTATGTCACCGTTCGTATGGATGTTTATATCATCTTATGAGAAATTGCGTAATTTTCTTATTGATAAAAAAACAATTACTTCTTTGGTGCAGCTTGAGTATTCAGGCTTTGATGGTGCGACTGTACCTATCTGCACCTTTACTATTGAAAATAGTCATAATCCATCTTACCAGGCTGGGTATGTTCGTTTATCTGATTTTAAAGGTGCTGCGCTCCAAGGTCCAAAATGTCTTGAAATAATTCAAGCAGCAAAAAAGGCAGGAAAATAGAGCATGTCTTTTCAAAAAATACTTACTCAACCAGAAAGCAAAACCCTTGAGTTCAAGCGTGACCTCTCCTCACCCAGCCCCATTCTGAAAACATTGGTCGCTTTTGCCAATACCGCTGGCGGAAAACTGGTGATCGGCATCAGCGACGATAAGCAAGTCATTGGGGTTGAAAATCCATTGGATGAAGAAGAACGACTCAGCAGCCTGATTGCAGACTCCATCACCCCCCGTTTAGTGCCAAATATAGAGCTATTCACGGTTGAAGATAAAACCCTACTAATTGTTGAACTCTTCCTCAGTAATTCACGCCCACATTATCTCAATAAAAAAGGGATTGAAAATGGCGTTTATGTCCGCCTCGGCTCCAGCAATCGCCAGGCCGATCAGCCGCTGATTGATGAGCTACGCCGTTCGGTGGAAGGGGTTGCCTTTGATACCATGCCAATGCCCGAATTGAGCGCTGACGATTTGGCTCTGGATAGAGCACAACAACTATTTGGCGATGTTCGTACACTGGATGAGAAAAGTCTGATCACCCTGAAACTGCTCACCCACCATCAGGGTAAACTGGTGCCCAGTAAGGGGGCAGTACTACTTTTTGGCAAACAGCGTACATTTTACTTCTCCGATGCATGGATTCAATGCGGGCGCTTCTTCGGCACAGAAAAAATCGACATCTTTGACCATATCGACATTGATCTGCCGTTACCCCAAGCAGTTGATGAAGTGATGCTGTTTTTGAAAAAACATGCCTTTCGAGGGGCAGACCTCTCTGAAGTGCGCCGCAAGGATGTCTGGAGTATTCCGCTGGGTATATTGCGAGAAGTGATTATCAATGCCATCGTGCATAGCGATTATTCCCAACGAGGTGCACCCATCCGAGTCGTATTTCTCGATGATCGCATCGAAGTGGAAAGCATGGGTATCTTGTTACCAGGGCTAACGATTGAAGAGATGAAACAAGGCACTTCACGCATTCGCAACCATGTCATCGCCCGAGTATTCCGTGAAATCAACCTGATTGAGCAGTGGGGTACTGGAGTGCGCCGAATTTTTAATGAAGCCAAAGAGCTAGGGCTGCCTGAACCCAAAATAGAAGAAGTGGGGATGCGAGTCCGTTTTACCGTTTATCTAGCCGCAAAGCATGGAGTACAAGTAGGGGTACAGTCAGGGGTACAGTCAGGGGTACAGTCAGGGGTACAGTCAAAAATGGAGATACAAGTGTTAAATTTATTGGCGAATAGTGCTATGTCAAAAAAAGAAATTGCTATTGCTTTAGGTAAAGAAAAGCGTACTCGCTATTTAAGTGATCTGATGAAAAAGCTAATAGACCAACAACAAGTGGAATATACCATTCCCGAAAAACCCAATAGTCGCTTGCAGAAATATCGGTTGGTGAACATGAGGAGCACATAAATGAGCGACGAAAAAAATCAAAATATTATTAAAACTCAAGATGATCATCAACCAATCGAGTTTGAACAGGTTACAGATAAAGAAGGTAACTTCAAATGTAAAGGTGATATTTTTGCATCTTGGACGGCTAAAGACAGTGAATTTGATATAAAAACACTGCGCTCACGAATCGAGCCTTGGCTAACGGCTTTGTTTCAGTCTGAACATTTATCTCTGCTAGCGGGTTCAGGATTAACACATGCAGTTCATTGCTTGGCCGCTGATAAAGGTGCGGCTGGTATGGATGCTGTTGTTTGGCCGGATGATTATGCCGATCCCATCAAACAAAAAGCCAAGGCCTCAGCAGATAAAGCAGGCAGAAAAGAAGGTAATTTAGAAGATCAGCTTCGTATCGCTAATGAGTTACTTCGTGGATTGGAAATTGTTGATGATGGTGAAGCGGACAGTTTAAAGCAAAAAATAATCAGTACACTGGATGAATTTTCCAGCGATATACTGAAAAGTGAAAGAAACATTGCAACATCAGAAACAAAAAAACGAGAACAGGCATTCAACATCCTTGTAACCTTCTTAATGAGCTTTGCCAGTCGCACCGGCACCCGTGATCGGCTGAATATTTTTACCACTAATTATGACCGTTTGATCGAGGCAGGTGCAGAACTAGCAGGGCTGCATCTACTAGATCGTTTTGTGGGTAATTTGACACCATTATTCCGTTCTTCACGCCTTGATCTAGACATGCACTACAACCCGCCGGGTATTCGAGGTGAGCCTCGTTATCTTGAAGGAGTCGCACGTTTTACTAAATTGCACGGCTCTCTGGATTGGGTGCAGAGTGATGATGATATACGTCGTATCGGCTTACCTTTTGGAGTGGATGAAATCGAACCTTACTTGAAAGCGCCCGGTCTACACGATGCGACCAGCCACCAGTTAATGATTTATCCCAATGCGGCTAAAGACCGTGAAACGGCTGACTATCCCTATGTTGAGTTGTTTAGAGACCTTGCCGCCGCGATTTGTCGACCGAATAGCACACTGGTGACTTACGGTTACAGTTTTGGTGACGAACATATCAACCGAATTATTCGCGATATGCTGACCATTCCCTCCACCCATCTGGTTATCATTTCCTATAATGATCCACTGGATCGTATTATGAAAATGTATAAATCATTAGGGCGACCGTCTCAAATCAGTTTATTAATTGGCCCAGAACTCTCAGAGTTAGCCAGACTCACCGAGCACTTTTTACCTAAAGCGGCCATCGATAAAACCACCTTCCGCATGGGCGAACTGCTGCAAAGGCGTATGGGTGCAGAAGGCAGACAAAACAACGAAGAGCAGCAATCTAAGGAAGCACAGCAAGGGGATGAGTCATGAGCTATTCCCCCATGGCTTATGCAGAATCATTGCGCATAGGTAGCGTGCATTTTGTCTCGCCGGATGAAATCAAAGTGCAACTGGATATTGAAGCCCCTGATACGGTGGCTTTAAATACCGGCACGGTACGGCCTTTTCCGCGCATTAATGGTTATGTACTGATCCCTGCCGACAATGGCTATTTGGTGGCACAAGTCGAATGGATCACTATTGAGCACTCGAAATACCCCATGCGCAAGGGTATGCAGGATTTTGGTCTGATCGACCTGCCATATCCACTGCGAAAAATGAGCCTGAATCCGCTTGGTGGTTTGTCTCAGGAGAGCAGTGAACACTATGTGTTTACCCGTGGGGTAGAGGCTTTTCCCACCATAGGTACGACCGTGTTATTGCCCACACAGACGCAGCTCAAAGCGATCATTGAATCTGGCAAAAACCGTCATGTCAACATTGGCACCAGCCCGTTGGCTGCCAATGCTGAAGTTAAGATTGACCCAGATCGTTTGTTCGGAAGGCATCTAGCCGTGCTGGGCAATACCGGCAGCGGAAAATCCTGCTCGGTAGCGGGTTTAATCCGCTGGTCGCTGGAGGCGGCGCGATTAGCGTCGAAAAAAGACCCCAATGCCCGTTTTATTATCCTCGACCCCAATGGGGAATACGCCAATACCTTTGAAGACATGGACAAGGTAAAGGTGTTTTCCGTTGAACCGGACGAACATAAACAGCAACTGCAAGTGCCTTTGTGGTTTTGGAATAGCGCGGAATGGAGTGCGTTTACACAGGCAAGTGAGCGAGCACAACGCCCTCTTTTACGCAGAGCTTTAAGAGAAATGCGCAACAGCGTTGATATTTCTGAAGATGATATTTTCAAATTGCGCAGAAAAATCAGCTCAATATGGATTTCTCTCAAGTCCCAAGTGCGAAATGGGGAAAATTACGAGGGCTGGAAATTTGGTCCGAAATTACCGATATTCATCGAAGACTTGGAAGCCTTTTCTATGGATTATCCAGATCAGAAAAACCCAATAGATCAGCTTAAAAATAAAGTTCAGGCTCTTATAGATCGGCCCGGTCAGACTTTTCAAAAGAACAACGGGCAAACAGGGTATAGCGATTTTCCAGCTTCGGCGGTTGAAGAAGTTATTTCAGTATTTCAAAATTATTTGGATACCATGGGGGGAGCTGTTTATCAAGCGGGTCCAAACGAAGATACACCTTTACGCTTTAATGGTGCGCAGTTTGCCGATCATTTGGAGTCTTTGGCAAGCCAAGAAAACAGCCCCCAATTTTTTGATTTCCTTATTATGCGAATTCGGACGATGTTGTCGGATACTAGAGTTGGAAAAATCACAACTGAATCAGAAAATATCACCCTGGATAAATGGTTAACAAACTACCTTGGTGACAAACAGGCATCCAGTGGCGCAATCACCATTATCGACCTGTCATTGGTGCCAGCCGAAGTGGCGCATCTGATTACAGCAGTCATTGCACGTATGACTCTGGAATCTTTACAACGCTATCGCAAACTGAACCAAGGCAAGGTTTTGCCTACCGTACTGGTGATGGAAGAAGCACATACCTTTATCAAACGTTACAAAGAAGATGCTGAAAACCAAAATACAGCAGCTATATGTTGTCAGGTCTTTGAAAAAATAGCCCGCGAAGGACGCAAGTTTGGTCTGGGATTATTGCTTTCATCACAACGCCCAAGTGAGCTTTCCCCAACGGTGCTTTCTCAGTGCAACAGTTATTTACTACACCGCATCAGCAATGACAAGGATCAGGAATTAGTCCATAAACTGGTGCCTGATAATTTGCGTGGATTGTTACGAGATTTGCCCTCACTTCCCGCACGTCACGCCATATTGCTCGGTTGGGCGTCAGAATTACCGGTTTTGGTGCAGATGAATCACTTGTCAGAAGAACAGCGCCCCAAATCGGATGACCCAGATTTTTGGGATGTGTGGACGGGTAAAGAAGATCGGGCTGTGGACTGGAAAGCGATTGCAGATGATTGGCAGCAAGTAACGGTTGATGTGGAACAAGATGCTAAGGAACTGGAATGAACCACGAAAATAATCAGCAGGAACAAGGCATGGAGCAGTATTTTTTTCGAGCATCGGCTGAGGATTTTAAGAAGATACCTGGGAGTCCGATTGCGTATTCAGCGTCAAAAGAAATGTTAGATTTATTTGAACATGGATCATTAGCTAGTTGTGCTGATGCACGCTTGGGTATGGCTACTGCTGATAATAACTTGTTTTTAAGGCATTGGTTCGAAGTTGGTGTTTTGAATGTAAATCATAATGCTGGATCTAGGGATGAAGCGAAACGATCTAGAAAGAAGTGGTTTCCTTATCAAAAAGGTGGTGATTATAGAAAGTGGTTTGGGAATCTGGATTATTATGTAAATTGGGCAAATGATGGAGAAGCAATTAAGAGTTTTAAAGATATTAGTACAGGTAAAGTTCGATCACATAATTACAATTTAGGCTATATTTTTAAGCGTGGCGTTACATGGAATGCTCTAACTTCATCTAATACATCTGCGCGATTAAGCGAAAACTCAATTTTTGATAATGCAGGTTCTTCTTTATTTGTGAAAACAAAATTACCAGAAGAGGTGTTTTTAGGCCTGCTAAATTCAAATATTATGTTGAAAGTATTCCCTCTTATATCACCGACACTTAATTACCAGCCTGGTGATATAGCAAAGTTACCAGCATATTTCCCAAAAAAATTAGTTGATCGATCAAAAATATTAATTAGTGAAATGATTTCGATTAGTAGGTTAGATTGGGATTCTTATGAGTCTTCATGGGGCTTTTCAAATCATCCTATTCTGAAATTTAAAAATGATCAAAAATTATTAGAAGATGTATGTAAATCAATAAGAGAAAAACTACTAAATAAAATCTTAGAACTTCAGTATCTTGAACAAGAGAACAACCGCATCTTCATCGAAGTCTACGGACTACAAGATGAACTCGCTCCAGAAGTCCCCTTAAAAGAGATCACCCTAACCTGTAACCCCCACTACCGCTACAAAGGCAACAAAACCGAAGCAGAGCTTGAAGCCTTACTGCTCTCCGACACCCTACGAGAATTTATCTCCTACGCAGTGGGTTGTATGTTCGGTCGCTACTCACTCGACAAGGAGGGGTTAATCCTCGCCAACCAAGGTGAAACGCTGCAAGAGTACTTGAAGCAAATCCCACAACCCTCATTCCAACCCGATGACGATAATGTCCTCCCCCTTATCGACCTTGAACTCGAAAGAGGCAAACAAGAGGATTGGTTTGAAGATGACATCAGCGAGCGTTTTAAAATCTTCTTAAAAGTAACTTTCGGCAGCGACCACTACGCTAAAAATCTCCGTTTTATTGAAGAGGCGATTGGCAAAGATATTAAAAAATTATTCCTCAAAGACTTTTACAGCGACCACATCAAACGCTATAAAAAACGCCCGATTTATTGGTTGTTCAGTTCTCCGAAAGGTTCATTCAATGCCTTAATATACATGCACCGCTACCGCCCCGATACGGTGAGTGTGGTACTCAATGACTACCTGCGTGAATTTGCTACTAAATTGAGTGCCAGAAAAGAGAGCTATGAACAGACCTCGATCAGTATGGATGCCAGCCCCAGTGATAAAACCAAAGCACTCAAAGCCATTGAGAAAATCACCAAGGTTCAGCAAGAGATCAAAGATTACGAACACGATATTCTCTACCCCTTAGCGGGACAAAATATTGAGATAGATCTAGATGACGGTGTAAAACAGAACTACCCACTGTTTGGAAAAGCCCTGAAAAAAGTGGCGGGGTTGTCTTAGTGTCCTCCTATCAACCACCCTGTACTGTCACTGTCGAGATACTGTCGCAAGTAGCCACCATTGCTGAAGCAGTTGGGCGACTGCACAGCGCAGATGGTTTTGCTTTAAAATTAAGGCGTGCCAATCGAATCCGCAGTATTCATGGTTCACTAGCTATTGAAGGTAATACACTCACTGAAACACAAATGACCGCTATTCTTGACGGGCAACGAGTGGTCGCGCCCCCCAGAGAAATTCAGGAAGTGCGTAACGCAATCAAGGTTTATGATCAGATAGCAGAGTGGAATCCTGATAAAGAAGAGGATTTATTGTCTACTCATGCTCTGTTGATGGAGGGACTGATAGATTCAGCACCTTTTATCACTTATATGTTGCAAGTGATTCTTTCAACCCTTGAATCATTACCTACCCCCCAAGATAGCCCTCAAGTCACCCCCCAAGTTAAAAAGCTCTTAAATGCACTGAAAGGTGAAATGAGTCGTGGTGAATTAATGGATGCGCTTAGTTTGTCTGATGCTAAATCATTCCGTCAACGCTATTTGCTACCAGCATTAACGGAGAAGTTGATAGAGATGACCATACCTGATAAGCCAAATAGCCGATTACAAAAATATAGGTTGGTGAGAGTATGATTGAAACGCAGAGAACGACCATCGGTAAGATTAACCAACCATTAACTCGTCTATTTGAAAAGCATCGAATTATCTTCTGGTATGATGCCAAAAAAGAGTTGCGGGCTGAGTATGAGAGTCTTGAGCTTGAGGGGGTTGAAAAAGTTGAAATTAATAATAATGAGTTTGGATTAAAATATCGCCTATTGCGCGAGCAGCCTAAACAACAGTTTTTACTCTATAAAGAGGGGGCTGAGCCAGAGGATATTGATAACTGGTTGCTAGATATTCAATTGGCAAATACGGTTTTTCGTACAGATCAATCTGCTCTTTGGTTAAGTGAGTTGGAGTTGCCGAATGAGTTTATTGAGATTGTGGAGCAGCATCCTGCCTTTTTTGATAGCTCTAAAGCTAAAATTAAGACTGAGAAGCGCAAGCAGGCATTAAAGAGACTTTTGAAGCCTGATGACACATTAAGCGCAGTCCGTCTAAAAATGTTGGCGGTTTGTGCCAATAGTGATGCGCGCATTGATAATGTTTTAGAGATTTTACTTTCAGAGCTCTCCGTCGATAAAGAGGGGGTTATCAACTTAATGATTCGTTGTCAGTTAGACGGTTTTTTATGGGAACAGGTTGAGCGTTTTTATCTTTACCAGAGCGAGTCACCCACTATTAAAGATTTCTCTATTGAGCTCTTTAAGTACTGCTACTCAATAGGGGTTGATACACCGTTACTAACAGGGTCAGGTCATAATGAGAGAGCGGCTTTAGGGGGGGATGCCTTAGTATTTTTCAAACGCTGGAAAGATAGTCGAATTCATCAAGATGCTTTTGCGCGGCTCTCTAATCGTTGCGCTGATCTATTAAATATTGAGGATGATTTAAATCAGAGAGAGCTTAAAGTGTTAATGGATATTGACTATTTTGAGATGGTTGATCGAAAGATTATTGTAGATCTGGTGAAGGTGGTCGAGGCGAGAACCGCTTCCCCAGGGGATGTTACTTTATGGTGTCGTCAACGCCGTCAAGGGTATTGGTATGATAAGTTTAACCATCTCTACAGTGCTATTGATGTAGCAAGCCAGTTTATTGCACTGCTGGAAACGGTACAGTTTACAATGCCTACTTCAACGGAGGCGGTAGAGGGTTATAGTCGTTACTGGTTTAAGTTGGATCAGCTCTATCGGCAGTATATCTATGCCTTAAAAGTATCGGGAGAAGTCTCTCTACTGAGCTCACTTTCAGAAGAGATTGAGAATTTTTATATTAATCGCTACTTACTGCCTCTGAATAATGGATGGCAGCAGCATGTTGATAAGATGGATCAATGGTCTGTGCCAGATATCACGCAACAAAATAATTTTTTTCATAAATGGGTCAAGCCATATTTAGATAACAGTAAAAAGATTTATGTGATTATTTCTGATGCTTTTCGATATGAGGCGGGTGAGGAGATGGTCAGTCGTATTCGACATGAAGACCGCTATCAAGCAAAACTGAATGTCGCCCTCTCTTCACTCCCTAGTTATACGCAGCTTGGAATGGCATCGCTCTTACCTCAGTCAACTGAGCTGCCGTTGCGAATAGCGGACAGTAAGAGCGGTTCTGTTTTTATCGGTGAGCACTCAACTCAAGGCGTTGAGAATAGAGATAAGGCGCTAAAAGCGTTAATAGGTGATCGAGCGGCTGCGGTGCAGACGAAAGCCTTAATGGAGATGACACGAGATGATAGTCGAGCGTTATTAAAGCGCCATGATCTGATCTATTTTTACCATAACCGTATTGACCATACGGGGGATAAAATGCAGTCAGAGGGGGAGGCATTTGAGGCGACAGATCAAACTTTTGATGATTTAATGCGGATCATTAAAAAGTTGGCGGGGGCAAATGCGACTAATTTATTAATGACAGCAGACCATGGATTTATTTATCAAAATAGTCCAGTAGAGGAGAGTGACTTTTTATCAAAGGAGCTCTCTGGAGATGTCGGTGGAGAGGTGTTGTATAAGGATAGACGCTTCCTGCTCGGGAAATCTTTGTCGACAGGGGATCTCTTTAAAAGCTTCTCTGCCGCTCAACTTGGTTTAGTGGGAGAGGTGTCAGCCGTGATTCCTAAGGGGATGCAGCGGTTGCGTTTAAGTGGGTCAGGTAGTCGGTTTGTGCATGGTGGCGCTACGCTACAGGAGGTGGTGATTCCTGTGATTAGTATTAATAAAAAACGCCAGAGTGATACTGTGTTGGTGGGTGTAGATATTTTGCGCTCTGGGTCACAGCTGATTACTTCGGGGCAGTTGACGGTCACACTTTATCAGACAGAGTCAGTGACAGATAAGGTTCAATCTAGAGCGTTCCGAATTGGGATCTATACGGAAGAGAATATATTGATTTCAGATCTGCATGAGGTTTCGGTGGATTTAATCTCTGAAAATCCTCGGGAACGAGAAATGAAGTTGAGGCTTGTTTTAACGCAACAGGCAGATGCCGTCAATGGGCAAGAGGTTGTGCTTAGGTTGGATGAGGCGGTCGCTGGGACGAATCAGTACAAAGAGTATAAGAGTATACGCTATACAGTGCGCCGCTCTTTCACAAGTGATTTTGATTTTTAGGGAAGGTGAATAATGACGATGAGTAAAGATAAGATCAGCAAAGACAATATCAGTAAAGATAGTGTAAACAAGTTAGATGCTAAAATATCTGATCTCTTTGCTGGGCTTGTCGTCCGCAAGGATTTAGTCAAAACAGTGAAGGGGAATGCGATTGTCCCCTCTTATGTGTTGGAGTATTTATTAGGTCAATACTGTGCGACTAATGATGAGGATAGTATTGAGAGTGGTATTCAGACGGTCAAGGAGATTTTGGCTCAACATTATGTTCATCGTAATGAGGCGGGGTTGATTCGCTCGACGATCCGTGAAAAAGGTCGTCATAAAGTAATTGATAAAGTGAGTGTTGCATTAAATGATAAGCGTGATCTATATGAGGCTGAATTTTCTAACTTGGGAATAAAAAAGCTCTTAATTGATGCGGATGCGATTAAAAAACATCCTAAGCTGCTGGTGGGCGGGGTGTGGTGTATTGCAGATATTGAGTATGAGCATACTGAGGACAAGAACGCTTCCCCTTGGATTTTAAGTACGCTAAAACCTATTCAGATGTCACACTTTGATTATGAGAGCTATATTGAGTCACGCAAACAATTTTCATTAGATGAGTGGTTGGATGTTCTGTTGCAGAGTATTGGCTTTAACCCCGAATACTTTGGAAGACGCAGCAAATTACTTCAGTTGGCACGATTGATCCCTTTCTGTGAGAGGAATTTTAATTTGATAGAGCTTGGCCCGAAAGGGACAGGTAAATCACATATATATTCGGAGTTTTCTCCTCACGGTATTTTGGTTTCCGGGGGAGAGGTGACCGTTCCCAAGCTGTTTGTGAATAACTCATCAGGAAAAATAGGGTTGGTGGGGTATTGGGATACGGTTGCTTTTGATGAATTTGCAGGAAAGAAGAAAAAAGTTAATAAGGCGCTAGTCGATATTATGAAGAACTATATGGCGAATAAGTCATTTTCTCGTGGTATTGAGATGCTGGGGGCGGATGCTTCAATGGTTTTTGTCGGAAATACTGAGCATAGTGTCCCCTATATGTTGAGACACTCAGAGCTGTTTGACGCGCTACCTGAGAAGTTTCATGACTCTGCTTTTTTAGATCGTCTGCACTGTTATATCCCTGGTTGGGAGGTTGATATTATTCGTGGGGAGATGTTCTCTGAGAGGTACGGTTTTGTGGTTGACTATCTGGCTGAGATTTTAAGACATTTGAGAAATCAGGATTTTTCAGACCAATATAAGGAGTATTTCACTTTATCAACAGATATTTCCACCCGTGATAGAGATGGGGTAAATAAAACTTTTTCTGGGATGATGAAGATACTGTTTCCACAGGGAGGGGCGACTATTGATGAGGTAGAGGAGATTCTTAGATTTTCAATGGAGGGGCGCAAGCGTGTTAAGGATCAGCTGTTCCGTATTGACTCAACTTATGCAGATGTTGATTTTAGTTTTAATGATAGGGATGGCAACTCTTACCCAGTGACCACTTTGGAGGAGGTTGAGTATCCCAACTATTTTAAGCAGGAACTCTCTGCAGGGGGGGCAGTAGGTGAAGCTGAGAGTGAGAAAAAAGCTGAAGTAGTGGGTAAGGTTGGTGATGAGGTTGAGCCGCTATTAAAAGAGGGACATAAGATATTTATGGAGAATCAGCGGGGAGTTTCATACGACTCTCTTTTTGGAGCCTATTTAAAAGAGGCTAAAAATATCACGATCACCGATCCTTATATTCGGCTATTTTATCAAGCAAGAAATATAATGGAGCTGCTTGAGCTGATCATTAAACAGAAGTCTGAAGAGGCGGAGGTGGTTGTCAACTTAATAACAGTTGAGGATGAGTTTAAGGGTGAGCAGCAACGGGAATATTTTAGAGAGATTCAAAACTCCGTTTTGAGCGCAGGCGTCAAATTTGTCTGGTCTTTTGATACAACAGGTAGTCAGCACGCTCGCCATATTGTGACCGATACGGGGTGGAAAGTCTCATTAGATCGCGGACTCGATATTTTTCAACAGTACGATATGAATGATGCTTTTAAGTTGTCTAACCGACTGCAACAGCATCGTGCTTGTAAAGCGTTTGAGATGACCTATATTCGAGTGGATAGAGCAGATTGACTTTAATGGTTATTTTATGAATTACTCTTTCAACTTACGGTGATCTATTTCGGTGGCTTATTACAGCAGGGTCCAGGCCGTGTTGCAGCATTCTCTCTGCCGATCTTATCGCTGTATTGATTTATTTTCCCCACTAATCTAGACCAGAAACTCTGTTTGATTACTACACCAGCCGCAACTAGGTGTTGCATTACAGATTCGTAATTGGTGGTTCTAATATCGTAGATGATCTTAACCTTATCACCTCTGCGACTCCACTCTATAGAGATAGTATCTGGAAGTTGGTTTATTTTGCTAAGATAGTCAAGTACTGCAAAGGTACGCCTTACCTGCCAAGCCCCGTTAATTTTTTTCATACTCTAATGATATATCTAAATTTGCTGTTTAATTTTACCTACCTTGTAATTTACTGTAAGTCTATATCTAAATGTTACATCTGTTTACAAAAAACTTGTTTATAGACATACAAGGTTTACATTCACCCGTTATAGTCATCCTTGGTTTTTTTAATTATAAAGATTTTTAGGAGAGTTATAAAGTGAGTAAAAAAATATTAAGTTTAAAGGGTGTATTGTCTAGTTTCATAGTTATAGCTGTAGGTTTTATTGGCTACTCGCTGCTCTCGGAAGGTGATCTCTACGCCAACCATAATAGCGTTGCAGATATGGGTAAG
>Ga0209151_1000940_pt1 | contig 19252 bp, 16 predicted proteins | sample SaaInlV_DNA_165m_FD_184688 | JGI IMG/M metagenome (GOLD analysis project Ga0209151, IMG submission 184688) | Marine microbial communities from expanding oxygen minimum zones in the Saanich Inlet - SI075_LV_DNA_165m (SPAdes) (version 2) | ecosystem: Environmental > Aquatic > Marine > Unclassified...
GGATGACGGGTCTGTGAAACCTCGGGTAGCATCAACAACCAGCAGGCATGGTCTTTTTCCTATACCTGTTGATTGTGACTGAAGCTGTGCGCTCATTTCAGTTAACCTGGCTGATTCGCGAAAACAGGTTGTGTGGGTGGTTCCATGCCTGTTTCTTCCAGACAGCGAGCCTTTATTTCTTCTATGGTTCCACCAAAATCGAATAAAGGCAGCTCTTTTCGGTTTGCTGCCATTTCATTGCGTAACGAGGTCGTTGCGGCTTGATTAATATTGCCCAGCGTATCCAGCACCACGCCGTAGCGCGTGGCGCCTTCAACGGTGACCAGGCCGCTTATTACATCTGTCTTAACACGATCGAGTTCGCGTGTTAGCGGATCCCCGACGCCACCGCCACCCCAGGTATTGAAGTAAAGCAGATCACCTTTCATGACGGCAATTCGATCGCACTTGGACGGCAGTATCTGTTCACTACCGTCCGCCCTGACCAGCCGTTTAGTGCCTCTTTCCCCAGGTGCACCTCCGTTAACCCCCCAGGGATACGTGAGCCACCTGTCGTCATGAATGGATATTTGCCCATCCTCGAGAAATCGGTACGCCATGCGTATGCCATTGCCGCCTCTGTTGTAACCGGCGCCGCCGGAATCAGAGATGGTTTCATATACCTCGATGCGTAAAGGGAAGTACGCCTCTATATATTCGTTGGGAACGTTGGTGAATCCTGGCCACAGGGAATGGCCATCGGGGCCATCGCCCCCGGCCCGACCGGGTATGCCGCCAAACCCGATCTGGAACAACTGGTACCATTCACCCTTGCTGTCATAGCCTGAATACATCAGGTGAGGGCTGTCAGAGAAACCTGCTGCGCACAAAAATTCGGGGCTACCCTGGCCTAGCAGGCCTGAAATTACATCAAAAATACGTCCGAGTGCATGTGTTCGACAGGATAACGCTGCGGGTCTTTTGGGTTTAAGAATACAGCCCTCGGGGATTCGGACATCCATGTAATCATAGAAGCCATCATTGAAAAGTATCTGTGGGTCGAATACGGAAATCATAAAGGTGCCGCAGAACATCTTGAACATTTCTTCATTCAACAGGAAATTGATAGAGCCTGAACTTTGGGGATCGGTACCTTCAAAATCAAAAATCACGGTATCGTCTTCGCGCCACATCGCACACTTGATCTTATACGGCCCCATGCCGATACCGTCATCACAGATATAGTCTTCAAAAACCTGTTTCTTCTCTGGCACCGTAGCCTGAATGAGTTTTGCCATCGCCCGACAATTACGATCCAGCAATTCAGTGAGCGTTGAATTGAAGACGTCGTCTCCGAACCGCTCAGCAATCTCAATACAGCGTCTTTCAGCCATGTTACAAGCAGCGATCACGCCGTTGAAATCTCCTTCGTTCCAGTGAGGCATGCGGGAGTTTCGAAGAACAATTTTGATAATGTCTTCCTGCCGCTCTCCCTTGCGAAACAATTTCACAGGCGGTACGGCGACGCCTTCCTCGAATATCTCCCGGGCATCAATCGGTAATGAGCCAGGAACCTTGCCGCCAATGTCTGTCATATGCCCAAAGTGGGCTGCCCAGCAAAGATGCCTGCCATCTTTAAAGATTGGTTTCATCACGAGCCAGTCGTTCAGATGAGAGACCGCCGCTCCGCAGCTGTACGGATCATTAGTGAAAATCATATCGCCTTCTTCGAGAGTCCCGTCATATACATCGAGGAACCCCTTGATAAACGATCCAAACTGGCCAACAACCATTTTGCCTTCCACATTTGCGATCATCGGAAACGCGTCACCCTGCTCCCTGATTCCGGGAGACATGGCGGTTCTGAACAGCGTTGCATCCATCTCAATCCGCGCATTTCGCAGGGCGTTCTCGATGATATCCAGTGTGATGGGGTCTACGTCTACCCGTTCGAACGGCTGCTGATTGGTCTGAATGATCTTGCTGTTCATCGTTAATTCCTCAGGATTCACTGGGTCGGATGATTAGATTTCCCTGTTCATCGACACGTGCAAAATGGCCAGGCAGGATCAACGTCGTTGAATCCATTTCCATGACCACCGCAGGACCAGGTATCAGGTGACCGGTGCCAAGGCGAGCCCGTTCATAGAGTTTCGCAGGGTGGTCCCGGCCCTCTGCGTAAATGGTGTGATCTCCGATAACGGCATCTTCGACGGATCCTCCGTCTGGCGTTTTTGCCATCACGCCAATATCCGACTCCGGGCCTTCGACGACCACACGGAGATTAACGAGTTCCTTTTCTGCACTCAGTGAAAACGTAAACAACTGGTCGTGAAGTGCATCGAAACGTTCACTTATTCCCGCAAAGCCTTGATCCAATAGTTCCTGTTGACTGGTTTCAATTGTCAACACAAGCCCCTGGCCGGAGTATCGCAAATCAACCTGCAGTTGTGATGTCACGTCGCTGCTCGAAATATCTGACGAATGGTTTGTGTCAGTCGCTAACAATGCGTTTTTAGCGGACTCCTCGAGCTTGAGCAGTTCTTCCACAATGGTTCTGGGCTTCGTGCGGTCGAGCCGGGAGATGAACGTTCTGGACGCTTCATCTCGCATTCGCGTCGTGGCGTCTCCGAAGGCACAAAGCACGCCTGGACCAGGAGGGACAATGACCGGCCAGGATTGCATTAATGCGCCAAGGGCATTGCCATGCAAAGGTCCTGCACCGCCGAATGCGATTAACGCAAAGTTGCGAGGGTCGTATCCCTTTTCAATAGAAACGAGCCGCAGTGCGCCAAACATGTTTTCATTGACGATCTTTACGATACCTTCGGCAGCCTGTTTAAGTGTCAATTTCATTGAATCCGCAATGGTTTGAACAGCCGCCTCGGCGGCTTCCCGGCTAATTGCCATGTCGCCGCCGAGTTTTTGTTCTGCTGGTAAGTAGCCGAGAACGACATTGGCGTCGGTAACTGTCGGTAGTTCGCCACCTTTAAGATAGGCTGCAGGGCCAGGTTCAGCGCCGGCAGAATCTGGCCCCACTCTTAAAGCACCTGTTAGCTCAGGAACATAGGCAATAGAGCCGCCCCCGGCACCCACGGTCCGCACATCGAGTGAACTGGCCCGCACGTTAACATCACCAACGGTCGTTTCGCGCCGCAGTAGCGCCTTATAGTTTTCAACAAGAGAAACATCTGTCGAGGTGCCGCCCATATCAAACGTGAGTAGATTCTTGTACCCCGTTTGTTTTCCAACCCATAGAGCGCCCGTAACGCCACCTGCGGGTCCACTCATCAAAAGGTTCACAGGAAATTGTTCAGCAGCTTTTACCGTTGACAGACCGCCGTCGGAACGCAGGATGGAGAGATGAGGACTGTCCATCCTGGTATCCAGTTCTTTTTGTAGATTGTTAATGTAACTTGAAACCACGGGGCGCACGTAAGAATTTGCGACGGTGGTGATGGTGCGTTCATATTCCTGCATTTCGGGTATGACGGCAGAGGAAATTGACACCGGGATATCGGGCATGATTTCTCTGGCGATTTCAGCCACTCTTATTTCGTGGGCGGGGTTGGCAAAACTGTTGATCAAAGAAACTGTTAATGCTTCGATGCCGAGTTCACCTAGGTGTTTCAAGGCATTTCGGGTTGCCGCCTCATCGAGTGCTGACACAATAGATCCGTCGGCAGCCACTCGTTCAGGAATCTCTGCCGTACATGCCAGTGGTGCCAGCGGCGCGGATTTGTCGTAGACCACCCAACCGCCCAGTCCGCCGGGTACATAAGAACGCGCGATCTGCAAAATTTGTCGATAACCCCTGGTTGTGATGAGCCCGACTTTGGCGCCTCGCCCCGTGAGGATTGCGTTGGTCGCGACGGTCGTCCCGTGGGTCACCTGGCTGATCACACTCGGTTCAATTCCGGCAGACGCGCATACCCTGACAATACTATTGATGACCCCTATTGAAGAGTCTTCAGGTGTAGAAGGGACCTTTGCGGTGTAGGTTTCTTTTGAGTCCTGATTTACCAGCAGGGCATCAGTAAATGTGCCGCCTACATCTACACCTAGCTTAAAAGTCATTGGTCATTTCCAGTTTGACGTTCACATTCACTCCGCTCACTGTTGATTTTCGGTTCTACGGTTCAGATAAGCCATACTTCTACCCCCAACCGGGTGTTGCACGAGTTGCCCGGTCAGTTCGACTGATCGGAGCAGTTTGTTCAGGTCGATGCCAGTATCGAAGCCCGCATCATTGAGCATAAGGACCAGGTCTTCGGTGGCGAGATTACCCGAGGCGCCAGGCGCAAACGGGCATCCACCCAGACCGGCGATACTAGCGTCGAATTTTCGAATGCCACATTCCAGGGCCTGCCAGGTATTGGCCAGTGCCATTGCACGCGTGTCGTGGAAGTGACCTGATATTGTCGGTGCCCCAAATGCAGATACAAGGCGAGTAAAGAGCGATTTCACCTGTGCCGGGTTAGCAGCGCCAATAGTGTCTGCGACAATCACTTCCTTGGCCCCGGCTTCAAGCATCATTGCGCTGAGGCCCTCAATAACCTGTTCTTCGACCATGCCCTCGTAAGGACATTCTACGGCGACCGAGAGATAAGACCGCGGAGTGATACCATCTCTTAGCGCCTGGGCGACAATTTCCTTACAAACCGAGATTGTTTGGTCCAGGCTCATATTGATGTTTTTCTGGTTCATGGTCTCAGTTGCCGATAAAACAACCGCAACACTTCTTGCGCCTGCCTTTTTTGCTAACTCGTAGCCCTTTAGATTTGGCACCAGGGCGCTGAAATCCGCAGCCTCCTGATCAAGAGCAGCAAACACCTGATCTGCGTTAGCCATTTTTGGCACGGCTTTCGGGCTTACAAAACTGGCCGCTTCAATTGACCTGACTCCCGCGTCCAATAAAGAATTGATGAGCCGCACGCGATCTTCGGGTGTGACCAAAGTTGAATCGTTCTGCAGACCGTCACGAGGTCCCACGTCATTCACGATGACCTGCTCCACTAGTCACCTCCCGCGATAAAACCCGCCTGAATACCCGCGGTTATCTGTTGATCAGTCATGTCAGTCCATTCTCGAAACACTTCTTTTGTATGAACACCCAGCAAGGGTGGTGAGGTAAAATTTTCATCGTTGGTTTCTGAAAATTTAATCGGGTTACCTGGCACGCTTGCCGTACCGCCTTCGGGATGTTCAAGCTCTACCACCATGTTACGAAATTGTACCTGTGGATCAGAAAGGGCCTGAGCCAGGTTGTTGACGCGTGCACAGGGGATTCGAGCCTTTTCCAGTTCCATTAACCAGTGATCTGCTGTTTCCTTGATAAGTACGTCGCCAATCCTGCCCTCAATAAAAGACTTTTCTGCCAATCGTGCTTTAGCGGTGGCAAATTTGGGGGTATCTAGTTCTTCAATGCCCAGTAACTCAACAACCGCTGGCCAGAATTTGTCGCCGATAACGGCAATAATTATTTGGTCATCTGCGGTATTGAAAGTGTTGTAGGGCGTGTGAACAAAATGTGAATTTCCGATGGGTGTCGGGATATCACCAGACATGGAATACATGGTGGCCATGTAATTCAGAAGGCTAATTTGGCAATCAAGCATAGAGATGTCGATATGCTGTCCCTCGCCGGTTTGTGCCTTTGACAAGAGAGCTGCCTGAATTCCCATCACTGCGAACATCCCTCCGGCGAGATCACCGATGGGAATGCCGGCGCGGACAGCGTCTTCGGGACCACTTCCGGTTATGGACATCCCGCCACCCAGGCCTTGAACGATTTGGTCAAACGCGGGCCTCTTGAATCTTGGACCGCTTTCACCGAATCCACTCACTGTGCAGGAAATGATTCCCGGGTTGATGGCGGTCAGTGCCTTGTGGTCGACGCCAAGCCTTGAGGTCACACCGGCAGCAAAGTTGTCCAGGACAACATCCGCGACTTTCACCAGTTCAAAAAAATATTTGCGACCTTCGTCGGATTTGAGATCAATGGCCACACTTCGCTTGTTGCGATTCAGGGTGAAAAAATATGCGCCCATACCTTTAATGGAATTATTCGGGTCGTCTTCCAACAGGCGGCGGGTACCTTCGCCTATCCCAGGCGGTTCCACTTTAACGGTGTCACAACCGAGGTCCGCCAGAATCATGCCCGCGTAAGGTCCTGATAGCATATGTGTCAGATCCAGCAAGCGGATGTGTGACAAAGGCGTATTCATGGATTTACTGTTAATCCTTTGATGGTCGGTATTGCATACAATTTAGTTTTCATCGTTGACGAGCAGTGCATCTCTTGCGGCATGGATATGGGACCGCATGATCGATTCTGACCACTGCGCATCATGCGCAGTGAGCGACTTCAGGAGCTCTTCGTGATGATGGTGAGACTGCGCTATTCGTTCCAGAGAATATTTTCGAGCTGTTCTGATCACCAGCGATTGGTCGATTAATCGACCTAGCATTGATTCAAGGCGTTCACTACCTGCCGCCTGCCAGATGGAAGTGTGGACAATATTGTTGTGGATCAAAAAATCCTCGACCTTTTTATCTGCGGATGCGTTACTGCCGAGGACCTCATCCATCTTTTTGATAGATTCTCGTAGTTTATTCAATTGAATCAAGGTAATACAATCGGCCGCTCGCGCTGCAGAATAGCCTTCCAACAGGGCTCGAAGCTGAAACAAATCGTTAATATCATCCATTGTCCAGGCTTTAACCTGTGCACCCTGGTTTCGATTGAGTGAAACAAAATCCTCTGAAGCGAGGCGCCGCAGTGCTTCTCTTACGGGCGTACGACTAAAGCCACATTGAGCCACAAGGTCTGCCTCTTTGAGGCGACCGTTTGGCGCAAATTCACCGGAAAGAATGCTCTCTCGAATAGTGCGATAGGCGTGTTCCGCTGCATGAGACATGGACTGAGTTGATTGCTTCCTCGGGTAAATAGTTGGGATAGCGAAGGCTGATAATCAGCATTGTATACAATATAGGGCTGTCTGCAAAACGTTAGGCATTAATGGCTCGTCTGACCAGGCACGCTGTTTCAACGGTATCAAGATCAATCAATCGACCGTTAATACCGCCAGTTTCGTTAGTCCAGTTTGATGCATCGATTATCGCCTGACCGTAACACTGGCCACGATTTGTTAAGGAGCCAGTGAAATCCACGATAGTTGAAAACCCTGAATAATAGCTCAGCAATCAAGAGAAAAAACACTCGCGCAACGAGTGCTATAGCGTACTCTACGACTTTCGCCCAATGACCTGATAAGCAATGAGCCCGCCTGCAGCAGACCGCACAAACCAATTACTGACAGCGCCACTACTGCCCCTGCTCCTTAAGATGGCGAGTCCTAATGCTGCTGCCTTTCTTGTGCAGGCAACGGTCAACATGACTGAAGTCTGGTACGTCGGGCAGTTGGGCAAGGTATCCCTCGCAGCGATGGCGTTAATGTTTCCGCTTCTCATGCTGACGCAGATGTTGGCCAATGGCGCGATGGGTGGTGGCGTCACTGGCGCTGTTGCCAGGGCCATGGGTGCTCATAACACAGATACCGCAGAACGATTGATCTGGCATGCCCTGGCCATTGCCCTTGTTGCCGGATTTGGCTTCCTCATATTAGTGCTGGTTGCACTCGAACCCCTGCTCAGCCTGATGAGTAACGACCCGGCTGTGCTGGCACAGGCTCGCCTTTATGCCGTCATTCTGTTCAGCGGCTGTCCGCTGATCTGGAGCACGGCGCTGCTTAATTCTGTCTATCGAGGGATGGGAAACATGAAGTTCCCGGCCATGCTGATGTTTCTTGGTGCTTTTATCCAGATTCCACTTTCCGGGACGCTGGTGCTTGGCTGGTTTGGCGTACCCAGTCTGGGTATTGCTGGCGCAGCGGTTTCAGTGATTACGGTGGCTGCCTTCAGCAACATCCTGTTAATACGCGGTTTACTGCAAGACCGGTCGCCTTTAAAGCTTCGTCGGTCGGCCAGGCAGTTAGAGCCTTCCCTGTTTGCATCGATACTTCGCGTTGGGCTGCCGTCCTCGATCTCTCCCATATTGACCGTCAGCACACTCAGTGGTCTCAATATTTTTGTCGGGTCATTCGGCGTAGCCGCTCTCGCCGGTTACGGCATTGGTTCTCGCATTGAATTTCTGATTATCCCGCTGGTGTTCGGCATCGGTGTTTCAATGAATGCATTGGTAGGCGTCAATCTCGGTGCGGGTCAGGTTCAACGCGCCGTGAATATCGGTTGGGTTGGCGCAGGTACTGCCGCCTTTTTCACCGGTATCGGTGGTCTGGCAGTCGCGCTTTGGCCGGAAGCCTGGGCTTCAATCTTTACCGACGACGTTCAGACGCTGGCTTCGGCCAAGGGCTACCTGCAATATGTGGGTCCATTTTTTGCTTTTCAGGGCATCGGCTTGTCCCTGTTTTTTGCTTCCCAGGGGGCAGGTCGTATGACCTGGCCACTGATCGCAGCCGCAGTGCGCCTTATGATCGGGATTGGCGGTGGTGCTGTTTTGCTGTACGGATATGACGCTTCACTGAATATGGTCTATCTGGCCAGCGGCATTGCCATGGTCGCAAATGGGGTCATCACTGCAGGAGCACTGAAAATGGGGATGTGGCAGCGCTAACCGTTACGCTACGAGCTGCGCGGCAACCTTGATGGCTAAGATTAGATACAATCCCGACAAGGGTCTCTATTGTCCATCGCCACGAACTTATGCCACCTGACTAACCCCTTTGAGCGTGGTGTTAGCCTCGTCACTGAATCCACCGTCCGGATCTGCAATGAGAACCATAGTAGTGAGAACGATAGTAGTGAGAACCATAGTAACGAGCGCATGTTCATCTTTTCTGATCAGCGCCAATATCTTGAGTCGTTGAGTGATGAGTCGTTGAGTGACATTAAGAAACGACTGACAAACTTGTTTGATCATTAGCCGAGGCCAACAGCATCCATGGCGCTAAAACCAACGATCTATAAAATGACCATTGACCTGTCTGATCTGGAACGTAGTAAATACCAGACCCTCAATTTGACTGTGGCACAACACCCCTCTGAATCTGTTGAACGAATGATGGCTCGGGTCCTGGCCTACTGCATCGACGCACATGAACAACTGGAGTTCACCAAGGGCGTCAGCGCTACCGATGAGCCTGATCTCTGGCAACACACACTGGACGGTCAGCTTTGTCTTTGGGTAGAGATTGGTGAACCGTCATTCGATCGAATTAAGAAATCGGTTCGTGCATCGAAGAACGTCAAGATTTACAGCCTAAATACAAAATCGGATGTATGGTGGGGTCAATTGGAAAAGAAATTGATGAACCTGCACTTATGGGTTTATCGACTTCAGTGGACCGACGTTCAGGCCCTGGCTGCACTCGTGCAACGAACCATGAACTTTAGCATTACCATCACTGGCAATTCTGCTTACATTGCAGCGGAGTTGGGCCAGACCGAGATTGGCTGGGAAGTGCTCAAAAGTGGCCCAGCTGAATTGTATAAAGGTTAGCAAAATACTTCCAATTCAGAAACACCGCAGCTTGAGCCAGCTTCGTCACACTGCTAGCATTCATGGTGATCGGAGTTCATTTCGATGTCGCCCCTTAATGGGCACTATTTTAGTAAATAGGTTGCCGGGGCAATATTGTTCATTCTGCTCACAGTAAAATAATGATTTAACGAATTGGCTTGATAATTAAGGGTGGGGTACACATTTAATGGGTGAAGCGAAATATACTGGGGCGTCTGGTGAGCAGCTGACGTCAACTATAGGACAACACCTGGATAGTGTGTCGGCAAACGACCCGAATCATCCTGCGTTAATTGTTCCGCATCAAAACATCCGCTGGAGCTATGCTGAATTCGTTGCAGAAGTCGATCGATTCGCCACCGGAATGCTGGCGCTCGGCATTGCACAGGGTGACAGGGTCGGCATTTGGTCACCCAACCGATATGAATGGGTCGTGACGCAATTCGCCACGGCAAAGATTGGCGCGATCATGGTCTGTATCAACCCGGCTTACCGGTTGTACGAACTGGAGTATTCGCTCAATAAGGTAGGCTGCAAGGTCATTATCGCCGCAGAGAGTTTCAAGACCAGTTACTACCTTAAAATGCTGGAAGAACTTGCCCCCGAGTTAGCTCATTGTGAACCCGGAAGACTGGAATCCAAAAAGCTACCGCAACTTGAAATAGTAATCCGGATGGGCGACGAAGCCTCGGACGGCATGTTTAATTTTGAGTCTGTATGCCAGATGGGAGGCAAAGACGAGACTTCTCGCTTGAATGAACTCGCCGCGACATTACAGGCTGGTGACGCCATCAATATTCAGTTCACCAGCGGCACAACGGGTATGCCCAAAGGGGCAACGCTGACCCACACCAATATTCTGAACAATGCCTACCACGCTGGTAAGAGCATGCACTTTTCGCCGGCGGATATTCTATGTATTCCTGTGCCAATGTATCACTGTTTCGGTATGGTCCTGGGTACACTCGTTGGCGTAGCGCATGGCGCCAGCATGGTATTGCCCTGCGAGGTCTTTGACCCGGAATTAGTCTTGCAAGCCGTACAGGACGAAAAATGTACAGCACTACATGGTGTGCCGACGATGTTTATTGCTGAATTGGATCTGCCGACATTTACTGACTTCGATGTGAGCACACTTCGAACCGGCATCATTGCAGGGTCAACCTGCCCCATTGAGCTGATGAAGCGCCTGATCAGTGACATGGCGCTGACCGAAATTGTCATCGGCTATGGTCAAACGGAATGCAGCCCGTTGAATTCAATGACGGCGATCGAAGATTCATTTGAGCGCCGGGTCACAACAGTGGGTCGACCACATACCAACTGGGAAATGAAAATAGTTACAGAAGATGGTGCTATCGCAGCTTTCGGCGAAACCGGCGAGGTGTGCTCGCGCGGCTATGGTGTGATGCAGGGTTACTGGAACGATGCTGAAAGAACAGCGGATACGATTGATGTCGAGGGCTGGCTGCATTCAGGTGACCTGGGCGAAATGGACGCCGATGGCTTTGTAAAAATCACAGGCCGGATCAAGGACATGATTATCCGCGGTGGTGAAAATGTTTATCCAAGAGAGATCGAGGAGTTTCTTTACACACATCCTGATATTCAAGAAATCCAGGTGTTTGGCGTTCCCGATGTAAAGTACGGTGAACAGGTCGCCGCATGGATTCAGGTAAAGGAAGGCACAAACATATCTGAAGATGAGATCCGGCAATTCTGTAGCGGCCAGATCACCCACTTCAAAATACCCAAGTACATCAAAATGGTGCACGAATTTCCGATGACAGTCACCGGCAAGATGCAGAAGTTTGTGATGCGCGATGCGTTTGCGAAAGAGCTTGGCCTATAGAGGTGCTCTCCCGCCCGTTATCTCGCTGTTGAAACTGTTAGTAGACGAGGTATTGCGATGGGAAAGCCCGGGACGGTTTCTCATGCGACAGGCAACCCCAGACGTTGAGATGTCAGGTACGATAATACCCGCAGGTGCGCTAGTCATGGTGCGCTCTTTCCGCGATATCATTCAGCGGATGGACAATATTCGATTATCGAAGCCGTTACCCATGCCAGTACATAACTTCAGTATGTTCTTTTTGCCCACACATGATTTTTATATCGAGTTCGATAAATGCCAGGCGGGTTGCTGAACAAAACTTTTCACGAATGGCTCGATTGGAATTCGTGCACCAAAACGACGGCGATCTAGCGGGTTCTAAGGAACGAACAAGTTAACGTTACTCATAGGCAGTGCGCGCGACAACTATGCTGAGACCGCTGCAGATCAATGAGTGAGTTTGTGATGAAATTTATATAGATGAGAAAGAGCGTGGGAGAAGACTATGGTGATGAAGCAGGAAGTTGTAGTGATTGTCGGTGGTGGCCCGGGGATCAGCGCTAGTTGCGCGCGAGTGTTCGTGAGGGAAGGTATGCAAGTTGCCATCGCAGCCAGAAATATAGATAAGCCAGTGCTCAGGGAGCTTGAAAAGACGCACGGGGTGTTACTTGTTGCCTGCGATGCTGCCGATGAACAATCGGTCGTAGATTTGTTTGGCATTGTTGTTGAACGGTTGGGAAATCCTAACCTGGTTGTGCATAACATTGATGGCAGAACACGAGAGATATTTCGAAAACCCATCACACAAGCAGCGGCTGTTGACGTGCTTGATACCTTGAAGAATTCTGTCTACAGCGCTTTTCTGGTGGGTCAGCAAGCGGCGAGATGTCTACTACAGAATGAGCTGGGTGAAAGAGGGCGTGGTTCCATCATTTTTACCAATGCCAGTGCAGCGTTAAAGGGGTATCCAAACAGTGGCGCATTTGCTGCCGCTTGTCATGGCAAGGCGGGCTTGGCGCAGAGCATGGCACGGGAATTGATGCCGCAAGGGATTCATGTCACCAATGTGCCCATTGATGCGGCTATTGGTTGGACTCAGGAAGATGGTTCTCGCGCACACCGATTGGCCGGTACCGCTGAGGCCGACAACATGGCGGACCCTGAATTTATTGCCGAGACCTACTTACAATTACATCGTCAGCATCGCTCGACGTGGACGCATGAGGTTGTACTCAGGCCGTGGGTCGAGAAATGGTAAATGGTCACACGGAGCACCGATCACCTAATCCCCGTGGGATTCTTTGATCGTAATCCAACCCTTGATCTACCGACCCAGTGCCATGGTACAAAGCAAGGATCTCAATAACCTAGTAGCTGAACGCCACTATCAATCACAGTTATCCTGAGTATCAGGGACGATCAGTTCGGGCGAGGGATTCATGTTAACCCCATGGCCGACCTACTTTATGCAGTTAGTGCCGCTACAGGAAAAGAAGCGTTAAGGAATTATCATCATAAGTGGAATTCGGCTATCTTATGTCGAGTTGTTCTACAACACATCACAAGGATATGTTTTATGGGTCGAGTTACTGGAAAAGTCGCTATCGTCACAGGAGGTGCGTCAGGAATAGGCCGTAGCTGCGCAGAATTGCTTGCTCAGGAAGGTGCTACCGTCGTGATTACTGACATACAGGAAGCCATGGGCCGTGAGTGTGCCGATGTGATTACCGCGGCAGGCAATCATGCTCAGTTTCTTGCCCACGATGTGACCAGTGAACAAGACTGGATTAATGTGATTGAGCAAACTGTTCGGGAACACAATGGCTTGCACATCCTTGTTAACAACGCGGGCATTGGTATTGCCGGAAGTATTGTTGATATGTCGCTTGAAGATTGGCAACGACAGCAAGCGATCAACCTTGATGGTGTATTTCTGGGTGTTAAGCACGCGATTCCAGCGATGCGTAATAGCGGTTCAGGCTCGATCATTAATATGTCTTCTGTGGCAGGACTCAAAGGCGCTGCGAGCCTTTCTGCGTACAATGCCACTAAAGGTGGTGTGCGTTTGTTTACCAAGGGTGTCGCCCTGGAATGTGCCGAGTCGCGCTGGCCAATAAGGGTTAACTCTGTTCATCCCGGGATCATCGATACACCTATTTGGACAAAGGTGAACCCCGAATTTTTTTCAGAGGGTGGGAATGCAGTTGACGTTGAAGCCATGGCAGAGCTGGGCGTGCCAACAGGTAAGGCCGGCTATCCTCGGGATATTGCTAATGGTGTTCTGTTTTTGGCCAGTGACGAAGCATCCTATATCACGGGTACCGAGCTCGTAATAGATGGCGGCATATCAGCTTAAGCGGGGTTACTTGTTTGTCGCTCTCTGCACCAATGGGTCTGTTCGGCCATCTGGCACAACTTTTATCCGATGATTAGAAAAAAGCGCGGCAGGGAGGCTGGGGGATACTTATCAACCAAGGCAGAAACGTGCTTAATTCATACTATACTCCAGGGCTGATTAACAGGGTGGTTCATTACATTAGTACCTGCTGACAATAACAACATAGGGCGAAGACAATGAATTGGTACAGAATTAAAACTTCCTTGGTCGGAATCAAGCGCCTGATCACTTTGTCCGATGATGATAAACAAGGTTGCATCAACGCCTATAAATTTTTTCAGCGTATGCAAGATGGCGAAGAGACGTCGACAGAGGATGAGACCAAGGCTGTCGCGGACTACTATAAAGTGTTAAATAATCTGCTTTCCGTATTCGATCTGGAGAAGCTCTATATCCCGCCACAGATTGATGATTCCCAAGGTCTGTATGGTAATCAGTTGTTAGTCGAGAAGATGGTGTTCGAAGAGCTAAATCTGAATAAGCCTGAGGAATCCCACCTGTTGGATATGGGTTGTGGCCGAGGCAGAATAGCGCATCACTTTGCCACCCTGTCTGGTGGACAGGTGTCCGGCTATAACATCGATCCCAACCAGATTGAAAGCGCCATCGACTGGGCCGTAGAAACCAATATGAGTGATCGACTGCACTTTAAAGAAGGCAATCATCATGACCCGCTTGATTTTGAATCAGCGAGTTTCGATGGCTGTTTCTCCTTTCAGGCAGTTTGGCCCTTCTTCAAAAAAAATGAGCTTGATGACCATGCCAGAGAAATGTACCGAGTGCTAAAACCTGGCGCTCGCTACGCCTGTTCCGAGTACTTGCTTTCGCCTTATTTCGACTGGAATAACCAGGAGCATGCCACACTGCACAAAACCTACTTACCAACACTGGCGGCGACTCAATCGATGTATCCGGTGGATGTGTGTGCCGCATTAAAAAGAGCAGGGTTTAAGATTCTTGTTTCAGCGCCTTCAAAAAGTGAAGCCTGGCCTATTTGCGAGCAAAAACGTGATCTAATTTTGCTCGTACGCAGAGTTGTCAGAGCTCTTGAGGCCATTCGCATGATGCCAGCGTGGGTCGAAGAGTCACTTGACCTACTTCAAAAAGGTGGCCAGGCCTGGACCGATGCTGAAAAAGCCAAGATTGCCGACCTTAACTGGAGAATCGTAGCTGAGAAATAAACGTCCGGCAGGGCGTGATCCCCGGCGAAAACGACAACCGCTAATCTTCCACCACCTTCATAATGTACTCCTCAGTAGCGTCATGTGGTGAGTTCGCCGTCGCCACCCTGGGCCAGCACTGCGCTGGCTCTTTAGTTTGTTGGGCTCGTCAGCTGCGGTGGAAACCACTCGCAAGCGATAACTTCTCTATGCCCCTCATAAACTCGCATACCCAGCAAGAAGGGACCGTTAGCGACGGGCAGCCAATTGGTGGTTTTGGCAGGTCTTTCGGCGCTTATAAGAATCGTCAGACTACCATCATCATCGTAAACGAGCCCCGGCGTACGATCACTGATTGACCAGCGATCGATTTCGTTTTCAACCAGGTAAAGGTCTGTGCCATAGGCTGTTAACGACCAGAACGCATTGCATGGCGGCATGGCGTCGGCCTCGAATCGCATCTGAAGCGGCCGACTACCATCCGGCCGGTTTCCTTCTGAATCATTTTGAGCAGTATAGGATCGATTTTCGATAGCCTGATGACCCCCGAGTCCAAACTTTGCGCCGACTGCACGTTTTAGTATATCTCCCCCAAACCCTGTGGCGTCTCGGCCTGTGCTCCATCCACTTTTTCTGACTGTGCCAGAAACGTTGAGACCAACAATAAGTTTCTCTCCCTCCTGTACCCCTGCGGTTAGCACATCCGTCGAGAAGCTGGATGGGTCATCGATAATGGACTGCGCCTCTGCTGATAGTTGCGGGTGCCAGGGTGCAGGTGGATCAAGTTCTGTATAGCGCTTTAGTTCGGTGTAAAACTCAGCGCCGGATCTCGCAATAGCGGTGGCGCGACCGGCGCGTTTAGTTCGGGTGTTCGGATGTGACAAGGGTGCTGTTACCCTAATGGCACGTTGCAGGGCGCGCGCCGCAGTGATGTCTTCTGGTGACTCAACCAGCATGCGGATAATGACCCAGGCGGTTGGTGTGCCGATCGTCACGAGATCGGTGTCATCGTTCGACGGAGGTGTTGCTGGGTCGAATGTTACCTGAACACGAGTGCCTTTCACGCCATGATGGCGACGGCAGACGTAAGCAACGTGGGTGTACGCATCAAGGATCATCACGTTCCAGTACCTGTCGGGGTGATCCATTGACGGTACATCTATCGTCAGGTCGCCGTGACGCAAGTCATACCAGGCGGATGAGTACAGCGTGTCGTTGTTTGGCACGACAATGGCTCGATCGTTGGGCGTGGCCAGATCATCTATGTGATTCATGGTGCCGGTATCGGTCTTTGAGCAGAGCAACAAACGGGTACGGTGAATTGATGCCAAGGGGAATCCCCAAACGTAGACCTCAGCAGCGGGTGAAATATCTTCAGTAGGGTTTTGCGTCATGAGTTAGGTAACTGCTCAATGGAGCGGGAAGTGTCGCGACTATAACTTCAGGTATAGAGTATCGTTATCGACGTAGCCCGTCCCCAACTATGATTGTTCATTGCTGGAATTTTCTTGATAGCGCTTGCCTCGTTCCGCGGCCAGCTTATAGGCAGCAGCCGTTTCTGCTGCCACTTCTTCGCGCTGATTTTCGCTTAACGCCTTGAACTCCTCCTGCCACCAACGCCGGGTGACTTGTGGGAAGGTCCCCATGCGATTGACACAGGCATTTGCGCCCCGATCACGCCCAGCTTTATAGCCTGCGGCGCCTGTATTCGATGCCGCGGACTTGCCGAACGGCACCAGATCGCCCTCCATTTTTGGAATCAGGAAGTAAGGCATCGATATGCGCGTTTCGCCATCGGGAATCAAGGTCGTGTTGACACGATGGAGCGTTGCAGAATAGCGCCCTTCGCTTAGATGCATCAAAGTCCCGCCAGTGTTAACAATCACGGATCCCGGAATCACCGGAACATCGTACTCTCCTTCGGCGGTTCTGCATGTTACTGGCGCGTCCATCCACTGTCCCTCGCCAGCGACGACTTGTAGTCCAGGGCGGTCGTTGATCAGCAAGGCAACGAATGGAGGTCCGTCAATGTGAGTCCCCACGTTTTGGCTATCAAATTTCGCATAAGCTGCATGGACTTCTTTTTGTGCACTTTCCGAAAAAACATCCAGGCCAAAGTTGTGGTTCAAACTCGCGGCGAGATCCGGGTTATCGAAGTCAAAATATTTGCGAAATTCGGCAGGGTCTTCGCCCAGTGATTCTACGATCAGTTCTCCAAGTTGGTGCGTCAAGCGATGATAGATAAGGTTAAGATCTTCAATCAACGGTCGAAAGCCAGATATCGATTCCGACTGCGGCCAGGTGTTGGGTCCCCGAAATAAACGCTTGTGAATTGGTTGAGACACATCGTCGTATGCGCACAGTGGCTCTTGTTCAAAACTGTATTGAAAATTCTCTATCACCTGACCGTGCCCACGGTCTGCAGGGGTTGGCAATGTATAACCCCGAAAATAAGGCGTGTTGGAAATGTGTGCCGTTTTCTTGATGTCCATTGGCGCGTCGAAAAACCCTCGAACCTCGCGAAAGGCTCGCAGCTGAAACTCATCATCAAGGCCTGGTGCATTGGTCAGGACAAGAAACCCGCATTCTGAAAGTGCATACCGAAGGTCTTCTAAAAACTTATTGCGGTTGTTTTCAAGGTCAAGCCAATCAACCGTCGGTATCTCTTGCAGTGCGTCGCCGGCGGGATGAGTTCTGTTTTCTGTAGGCTGCATACCAAATATTACCCTCGAGTTTCGATAACACTATTATCGCCCCTGTAAAATAGCAAATAGGCACTGCTGTATGAACTCGGGGTCAGTTAACTTGGCAATGCCGTCGCAGCTTATTGAGATGTCGAACTTAGTCTGTGAAAGGAACAGCAGGAAGCTTGAATTGCTGGTGGCCGGAGATCGAATCTTACGGGCAGGCCTCCTGCATCCCTGAGTATTCGGTGGCTTTTCGTGACTGGTTTTTGGCGCGTAATGACCAGTCTTGGCATTTGACTGAAACAAAATCCTCCAGATCAAACCGAATGGAACAAAACCATGAACATCAAATCAATAACGCTGGCTTTGGCCATGACAGCATCAATGAACGCAAACGCGGCAGTGGTTACTACCCTGTTTTTGCTATCACCGGAGCGCAATTGGGATTTCATCTCTAGCTACGGATCAGCGGAGGAATGTAAGGTCGATGAGGAACGACTTGATATCACTGGCAAGAGCATTTGTGCCCCGCAGTATGATGTTAAATGTGTCCTTGTGGGGCGACTGGCGTATGACCATCCGTATCCCATCGACCTGTCTAATCAAACACTATGTGAAGAGGCTTGGCATCTGCGGATAGAAAATGAACTGGCAGAATTGAGATGAAAGACTTGTGCATCACCGCCACCCTATCCCTGGCAGTGTTCGCCGGCTGCATCATCTTAGCCGGCTTCCCATGGCTAGCCTACGAACTCATGCAAATAATTGGTGCAGCACTGTGAGCATCAAATCTATTGTGATAGCAGTAGCAATGGCAGCATCAATGAAAGTCTAGGCTAGTTACATCGACGGCGACTACCTGTAACGGAGGAAGCGTGTAGGTGCGCCGAAAAAATAGTAGAGGGATCATCCAGAGTTATACGGATTGGAAAACAACGGCGAGCAGCTTGGAATAGCGATCTTGTGTATTGCCTTGAGGAAGGAAAGCGATGGTGGGAGTGGCCGCTATGAAAGACCTGTGCATCAAAAATAAACCTCGCTTGCGTGGGGCTGTTTAATGCCTGTTCGGTGGTGATCGAGAATAGGAATTTTAACCGGGTTATTCGGCCAGTAGATGGAGTATAGAAACAGATCGGATGGCTGCTTGCTTCGCCAGGGCGTCAGCCCCATGCTGTATACTGTTGGCGTCGGGAGAAACGCGTCGCCATGATATCAACCGTTAGTTAGGAGCAAAACAATTGAATGCGGGTCAAGCGCCGAATATACCGCGATTGCGCCGAGGTAAAGTATGATGTGTTCGACTACATAGAACTGTTTTACAATGCAAAACGGCGTCATGGTGATCATGGAAACCTGTCACCGATGGACTACGAAGGAAACTATTTTTAAGTGGTGGATCATGACGCACAAACTGGATCACTATGAGAAAGCAGGCAAAATAAAGAAAATGGTACGTACCTTCTAATACCTGATACGTATTTAAAATAGAGGTTATTCATAATGAAAATTAAAGTGAACACATCAGCAGATAGAAGATATAGACGCCCCACCTTTACCCGAGAGCTACCATCAATGATGGATATCTCAATGTGGTACGTTGTACCACCCCACAAAAAGAGAGGCGTCTATGAACAAGAAGGTAATCTATATCGG
>Ga0209151_1000950_pt1 | contig 19037 bp, 16 predicted proteins | sample SaaInlV_DNA_165m_FD_184688 | JGI IMG/M metagenome (GOLD analysis project Ga0209151, IMG submission 184688) | Marine microbial communities from expanding oxygen minimum zones in the Saanich Inlet - SI075_LV_DNA_165m (SPAdes) (version 2) | ecosystem: Environmental > Aquatic > Marine > Unclassified...
GCTTTCTTCCTCTCGGCAACAGGAACATAAGGGGGATAATCAAAAGTATATCCGCTCACTTTCTTAACTCATAATAATAACTCGTAAGTTTATTTTTTTGATAATTCATCCTGGGATGGTTCAGCAATGGCACGATGAATGTCAAGAGAAACTACATTGAGAAGATCTTCATTGCTCATTTCTGTAAGAGCTGGCTTTCCATCCTTACTCAGGATATCACTTGATAATTCTTTCTTAGAATTAATGAGCTTATCTATTTTTTCCTCAATTGTTCCTTGGCAAATAAACTTGTGCACTAGGACGTTTCTTTTTTGCCCAATCCGGTAGGCTCTATCCGTTGCTTGAGCTTCGACAGATGGATTCCACCAACGATCAAAGTGAATCACATGGGAAGCTCGCGTTAGGTTAAGTCCTGTCCCTCCCGCTCTAATGGACAGGATAAAAAACGGAGGCCCCTGCTCCTCCTGGAAAGATTCAACAAGCTTAAGGCGATTTTTAATTGAAGTCTGTCCATGTAAAATCAGCCCTGGTCTCTTAAATACCCTCTCTAGGGCATTATGGAGAGCTGGGATAATCTCTTTGTATTGGGTAAATATCAATACCTTTTCTTGCTTTTCAGCAATAACTCGACATAATTCTTTAAGGCGAATGAACTTCCCACTTTCTTCCTCATTATACTCTCCATGACCCAACCATTGAGTGGGATGATTACATATTTGCTTAAAACGTGTTAGAAACGACAAAACAAGACCTCGACGTTTTATCTCATCACTGTTTTCAGAAAACTTGAGAAGAGTTTGAAGTTCATCAACGGATGTTTTATAAAGACCCGCCTGTTTTTTAGTTAAGAAGCAATGGGTATCCATCTCAGTCTTATCAGGCAAATCTGAAATAATACTCTTATCACTTTTAAGACGCCTTAAAATGTAGGGAGAAACTAAATGACGTACAGCTCCGTAAAACCGTTCTTTCTCTGCGTCATTTACGTCTTCCTTGATTGCCTTAACGCCATAATGAGAAAATACTTTACTGGAGCCCAAAAGCCCCGGAGCAACAAAGTCAAACAGAGACCAAAGATCAAGTAATCTATTTTCAATGGGGGTGCCCGTTATGATAAACCGAACCTCGCTTTTGAGCTTCTTAATGGCAAGCATCTGTTTCGAGGAGGGATTTTTGATGTTTTGAGCTTCATCCAAAATAAGGATATTCCAAGAAACCTTATTCATCCAAGGAACTCTATAGACATTGCTGTAAGTTGTTATCACAATATCAATATCGGACAAATTAGGGGCTTCCTTGTTTTTGAGTATCTTCTGACTTATCGCTGATCCATGACAGAGGAAGATCTTTAAGGATGGTGCAAACCGTTTAACCTCTTCTTGCCAGTTACCTAAAAGAGTGGAAGGTAGAATAAGAAGATGGGGTGTTTTGTTTTTAGATTGAACATTCTTAGACAATAAAAATAAGCACAAAACCTGAATGGTTTTTCCAAGGCCCATGTCATCGGCCAGGCATCCACCCAAACGAAGATTGTAGAGCAACCACAACCACTTTACACCCACTGATTGATAAGGTCTTAGAGTTCCATGAAAGTATTGGTCAAGTGTTTTTTGAAGAGCTTTATCTTCATTTTGTCCCGCTTCTCGCAAACGGGACAAAACATCCTTGATCCAATCACCCTCAATCATTTGAGACCAGTCAGAAATATCCTCTTGTGATATCCCTGACTGGTCTGGCGTAGAAGATAAAAGGCGAATGCCTTGTGCAAAGGTAAGGCCCTCATCTCTTACTTGATCTTCTATCTTTTTCCAATGTGATATGAGTTGAGAGATCTTATCTTGATTGATCTCCACCCATTGACCTTTGATTTGCACCATTCCATCTTGTGATTCCAAAATCTCTCTCATCTCTGCAGCTTCGATAACGGTTCCATCAGGGAGAGAATAGGACATATTAAAATCTAGGAGAGCGTCCATACCCACCGATTTTGCTGCAGCATTACCGATAGAAATTTTAATCTGAGGACGAGGAGGGTGTTTAGGCTTCCACCAATTTGGAACACGCACCACAACACCGGCTTCTTCAATTAACGGAATGGATTTTAAAAAAGTATGGGCTTCGTCCGGCCTCCAGGCGAGAGTCTTAAAAATATCGCCTGAATCAACCAGCTTTTTTATAAAGGGGCTTTTTTCAGAAGCTCTCTTTACAGGAATTAAAAGGGAAAGAAGGTGATGTTTTTTATTCTCACCTGAATAATCCTTCAAAGCTTGACCTAGAGGCAAGTACTGAAGTTTTGAATGCATTGCAGCTTGCTTTGTGTAAGTGCCTATAAAGGCAAATGGTTTTTTTGGATTTGATTTGTTTTCTGCAAGATGAAAACAAACCCTTCCCACATTATTCCAACTGGGATTATAACGTGCAAAGTAGGCTTGAAGAGTACCGTCACACCCTTGCAGTTCTTCTCTTAGAACTTGTATAAATTCTTTCCAAAGCTGACATAGAGTATCAAGACTTAAATACTCCGAGCCTTGCATAAAAGGAGCTTTGGCCATCAATATTTGAAGATCCTCCAATGGGGGCTCTAATCTGATGTCTTGTTCTACAGAATGGTTTTCGAGGCCAACAACTTCTTGGGCTTCGTGGATAAAAAGCTGCACGAAGTGATGCCAAAACGACAAACTGGATGGCAGGGCAGAGGAAAAAGGCGTAATCCCAAAACGTAAGATGCAAACGGAAGGTATCTGAGCATCCACTTTTGTATTCAGTACGTTCTTAATCCTACGAATAAGGTATCCTGGTATATCTTCTTTATTTCCTTGAGGTTCGCGAAGGTACAAATGACCAGATGGGGAGAGCGTGATCTCTAAAGAGGTATCGGCTTGGAAAGGCTCTCCTGAGTGAGAGGTTTGAACCTCACCCCTAAATGACTCGTTTTTCAAAGCAGCAGTTTGTGTCACGAACTCTCCCCTATCTTATAACCTAGATCCAAATATCCATAAACACGCTGGAGTTGAAGCAACTTGCTTTCCTTCAACAGTTAACTTAGTTGTCCCTGTCATGCTAGGGACATGGAGATAAAGTTCTAGAATTTCTTGTTCTTCATAACACTCGTAGGGTTCTTTCTTACGCAGAGCATGGCCCTTTCTCAGGATTTTAGCGTCACAGCCTTAGTTGCAACATAAACTTCTCTCGTGTGCACTGATATTGAGGGGTTCTCTTCTTCTAAATGATCAATACGTTCAATAAATAGCTTAATCTGATCTGCTGCAATACCACCAATACTCGTCATTGTAGGAGTCTCCTTTTTATTGCGGTCTAACTTTGCCAGGATAGAGTTAGCCTCAAAAGCTGGTGACGGGCTAAATCAAGAGCATCAACTTCATCAATGGAGATGAATTCACATCCATCGCCGAAGTTGACACCTGAGACAACTTTTGGCAACTGATTTTCTTTAGTAAGGAAACTCCAGTTTTCTCGGCAGCTTTAATAAGCTTAAAAACCATAACAAAAGCCGTTTCTCGGGCAAGGCACCCTTTGGAGCTTCTGGTTCGGCGTTTCACTTTCGCAAAGGTGCTTTCAATAGGATTTGTTGTGCGAATATGTTTCCAATGCTCTGCAGGAAAATTATACAACAGCCAGGAGTTCGAGACGATCTTTTTCATTTTAGGGAAAATAAGCGAGTAGCTTGTGTGGTGTTGCCCCATTTAACTGGGACAGTGGGGTAATGCGAGGAAAACGTAAGATCAAGAACGGAAGGTAGCGTGATACAATGTATATCCTGTGCAATGACAATTATGATGTCTCCCTCGGTCGTGATTTTTTGTATCCGGTAGCAAATGATGGATTGATCAAGCTGTAAAGTTCTTTCCTGGTGTTTGTCGAATACCTTGGACACGAATTTTTGCGCTGAGGCATTGGAGAAAGCATTGGACAAATATGGCTGCCCAGAGATCTTTAATACAGAGCAAGGGAGCCAATTTACGAGTCTTGGTTTTACAGATTTACTCAAACAACATGAGATCAAGATATCCATGGATGGCAAAGGCCGATGGATGGATGATGTCTTTGTAGAATGCCTTTGGCGCTCTCTGAAGTATAAATGTGTCTACTTGGAGCAATTTACGGATGGCAGGCCCGTTCATGCCAAAGATCAAATTGGTTTCTAGATAAGGCATTACAATGAGAGAAGGCCCCATTCAACCTTCGGTGGGAAAAACTAACGAGGTCTATGATCTGTCCGAACAACCAGGACCACTAATAGTATGCCTAGAGGGCAATAATTCAACTAGCTTTTTTTAACTACCCTTCTCAGATGCGACATTACCATCGGTAGATTTGTTTGAAGAAAAAGTAAAAAAATGGGGGCAATAGACTCTTAGTTCAAAAAGAGGCAACTACTCAGGCATAGGGGGATTTTGTACCACAACCCTCACAGGGAAGAGTGACGCCATAGTTGCAGATATTGCAGGAATTGCAATGCCATTCACGCCAATCTCTACAGGTGCGACATGGGTTACAGTGCCACGTATCTGTTAATTGAACCACCTCTTTCCAACAAAACGAGTAATTATAAATCTCTTCGCACTCTGAACATGCATACTCACACAGTAAAACTTTTAAGACAACTTCTTCACAACCACAGGGAAGAGCAAACTTTTTCTCAAATTCTTTCTGAGTGAGAGCCTCATATTTCTTGATATTGCCTAAAGTACAATCTGTTAAATCTTGGGAGCGCTTAGAATCACGCATGTTTGGCATGAGAACTCATTTAAGATGAAAGGGAAACACAAATAGAAAACCCTTAAAGGCATTTGTCATCGCTTCTTAGTTTATGGAGAGAATATCCGTTTTACTCAAATTATTCAACAGACGCGACACAACCAAACCGAATCAAAGTGCCGATTTCAGTAATTGAAAATTGTCATTGATTCGATCCACCATATCATGGTCAATTCTTGGCCAAGTGATTTCAAAAAAGTCCATGATTGATCTCCGAAATTTAACACCTAAAAGAACTCAAGCTCGATCTAAAAAACTGCTCCCCTTCGCACTAAAGGGATAAAATTAATTTTCTACTGCGGAACTTAGGATAGCTACGAAAGTAGATTGATTAAATGAAACCGTTATAATATATGGAAGATGATAGTGTTGTAGGAGATGGTCTAGTCCCTAAAATAATAAAGAGATTGATTTAGAAAGGTTTAATCTTGAATAATTATAGAGCTGGCTTATCACGAGTAGAAAACGCTTTATTCTTTTTTTTATTATTTTCTATGACTCAAATGGCGACAATAAGTCTATCATGGGCGCAACAAACACATGGAATAAGTGTTTATAAAGATCTTAAGTATCCCGCTAACTTTACTCATTTTGATTTTGTAAATCCTGATGCGACAAAAGGTGGAGAGATAAGGCTTTCTGCAGTAGGAACTTTTGACACTGTACATTGGACAACAATAGGGATCCTTCCTTTAAATTATTTTATAACCATTGACACTCTTTTGGCAATGTCACTAGAAGAACCTTTTTCTATGTACGGGCTGATTGCAGAAGCAGTTGAATTAGCGCCTGATAGATCTTGGGTGGAATATACTATTAATCCGAAGGCCCAATGGCATGATGGCACTCCAATTACAGTTGAAGACGTTATTTTTACTTGGAAAACAAAAAAAGAAAAAGGGCGTGCAAATATGAGGATTTGCTACAACAAAGTAGAAAAGGTCGAAAAAATGGGGCATAACAAAGTTAGATTTACTTTTAAGAAAACAGATGGAGACTACGATCCTGAAATGCCTCTTTTGATGTCTTTTATGGGAATTATTCCGGAGAAGTATTGGAAAGATCGAAAGTATGATGAAATGACGCTTACTCCTCCACCTGCTTGCGGTGCTTACAAAATTTCTAAATTTGAACCAGGCAGATATATCATTTATGAACGTGTAAAAGATTACTGGGCAAGAAACCTTCCAACTAGAAAGGGAATTTATAATTTTGACAGAGTTCGTGTTGATTATTTTCGCGATGATGCCGCTGCGATAGAGGCTTTTAAATCGGGATTAGTCGATTTCCGCATGGAATCCAACATATCGCACTGGGAGAATGCTTACGTGGGCCCTAATTTTGCATCAGGGAAAATAAAAAAAGTTGAAAAAGAACATAAACGTCCTGTTGGGATAACAGGTTTTGCTTTTAATACTCGCAAAGATATTTTTAAAGATAAATTAGTTAGAGAAGCTTTGTCATTTGCTTTTGACTTTGAAAATTTGAATAAGAATATATATGGAAACGTATTTGTGAGGCACAAAAGCTATTTTGAAAATAGTGATCTCGTACATCAAGGAAAATCTACTTTACAAGAACTTGTTCTTCTCGAGCCGTTCAGAAATAGTTTGCCTTCTGATGTCTTTGAAGGAGGATATTCTCCTCCCAAAACAGATGGATCAGGGGAAAATAGAAAGAATATCCGAAAAGCTTTAACGCTCTTAAAAGGAGCTGGTTGGACAATTAAGAAAGGGATTCTGATTAACGAGAAAACCGGAAAACCTTTTGAGTTCGAAATTTTATTGAATTCACCTAAACATGAAAAGATTGCATTAGCTTATAAGAGAAATCTTGCTCCTCTAGGTATTAAAGTTAACGTAAGAAATGTAGATTCAGCGCAATATCAAAAACTTGTACTCGATAGAGATTACGACATGATTTATGCTTTTTGGCCACATAGTCGTGTTCCAAAGAATATTCTTAATTATTTTTGGACTACTAAAGCAGCCAACGAATTTGGAAGTAAAAATTTTGCGGGGGTTCGAAATAAAGTCGTTGACTATCTAGTTTCAAAAGCCATTTTGGCTCAATCATATAAAGATGAAATAGTGGCCGCTAGAGCTTTAGATCGTGTTCTTTTGGCTAACCATTACATCATACCACTTTTTTATAGTCCCATAGACCGGGCTGCTTATTGGGATAAGTTTGGGCAACCTAAATATGATCCCATAATTGGTGTTAATACGAACACTTGGTGGGTCCGAGATACAAATAAGTAAAAAATAACCCTAACTACTAAAAAGAAAAATACGGGCCACAATCCGCGAGAGAGAGTCAAAAAAGCTCTGAGTGCAAGGGGATAGTTAGAAAAGAAGAGAAAAAGGGTTACACCCGTTAGGTGAGAACGTAACCCTTTCCCATGAAATATAATTATGAATCTATACCCTTCGTGAATAAAAGTATGGACTTTTAAGAGAAACAACCTTATAAACTACTGTTATGAAGATGTTTTTAAGCCAATCAGAAGAAGAACAGCTAAGAAAGCAGCATCGTGGCGAGAAGAATCGCCGAGTAGCAGATCGGATTAAGAGCGTGTTACTGAGCAATAAAGGCTGGAGGCTATTTGGAAATAGCGGAAGCATTATTATTGGATGATGAAACGATAGCTCGTCATGTTAAGGAATATAAAGAGAAGAAAAAGCTTTTGCTGGAGAGTGGCGGCTCTGAAAGTAAACTCAGCATTTCACAAACAGAAGAACTGATTGAACACATAACGACCCAAACATACGTCAAAGTGAAAGAAATCTGTGCCCATATTAAGACAAAGTATGGCGTTTTCTATACAGTATCAGGAATGACCTCCTGGGTCCGTTCTCATGGTTTTTCATACAAAAAAAACCAAAGGGAACTCCTGCAAATCAGATCCAGAGAAACAAGCTGAATGGCTCAAATATTACACCAAGCTCCTAAACATCACTCCAGAGGATGAACCTATTGAATTTGGAGATGGAGTTCATCCAACAATGGCAACAAAAGTATCCTACGGTTGGATTCGTACGGGAACGGATAAGTTAATATCTACAACAGCTTCTCGGACTCGGATGAACCTTATGGGATCTATTAATTTGGAAAATATGGAAGTGACAATTGCTTCTTACGAGACAATAAACAGTCATTCTATGGATCAGCATTTTTCTTTACTGCGATCCAAATATCCAACGGCTCAACGAATTCATCTGATTTTAGATCGAGGATCCTACAACACAAGTGCTGAAACAAAAAAAGCCGCAAGGGAAAAGGGCATTGTTTTGCATTATTTACCGCCTTATAGCCCCAATTTGAATCCAATCGAACGATTATGGAAAATTATGAACGAACAATGCAGAAACAACCGATTCTTTACTTCTGCAAAAGAATTTCGAAGATCAATCTTGGACTTTTTTGAAATCACTTGGCCAAAAATTGCCCATCATATGGTGGATCGAATTAATGACAATTTTCAATTACTGAAATCGGCACTTTGATTCGTTTTGGGTATATGTCTAAAACATTTATTACTTTTGCATTTAGTTTGTTCCTTATTGTGTTTTGTAGCACTGTTTGTCCCAGAGCTTCTTCAACACCAGTTGCATATACAGACCTTGATAGCCTTGGGGGAGAACCTCATCGTTTGAGAGAGCGGCTGGAAGCACAGCTGACTAGTATGAGTTTTGAGACTCTGGAATCTGCTATTGAACGTGTCAAAAAAATCAGAGCGGCGCGGACAGAACTCTTAGGGTCATAACGCCCTCGCGTTGCGAGCTCATGAAACACGGGCCCAAGGTACTTTCGTACCTTGCCATACAATACTTTTCTCCTGTTTTTAGGCACAAAAATTATATGATATTTGCAGTCCCACTTTGAATGGCTTAAACTTTCGTACGGTGATGTTGTCATTTGATATTCTCCTTGTTGACCATCAAGCCAACTTGAATATATCTCTTTCAACATCATCACTAAATATTTAAGGCCAAGCCTTTATAGTCTCACTAGTCAAACTAGTGGCTTACCTCTCTTTCAGTTAAGAGACTCTCACGATCATTTTCCAAACATTCAGTAGCCTCGGAACGTCTCTTCATAAACCCTTATAATTTTGTTGAAGGTTTTTTCTGCCGTTTTCTTATCTTCTGCTGTCCATATATCATCCTGCATGCAAAGCTTGCATTGCTGATGGCTGTACTGATTTCGGCATTTTGTTCAGAATATTTTTGCTTTACGCACCCAACACCTCTGGTCATTTGTTTCCCCACAAAACTGATGTAAGGCTTTCCAAAAACCAAGTGCTCCATCTCCTATACTCCCAAATCAGGACCAACAGATCGCCCTCGTTCCTCCAAATCTATTAGCACTTCCTCTAAAACCAGTATGCAAGGCTATTAGCTCTTTATTGCCTGTTTCGTCCACTCCCATTATAGATCTGTCGCAGATGTTGAGGTGAGGAATAACATGGTTTAGTTTCGGGAAGTAATTAAGTGAGATGCCATGCCTAAAATCTGTTCAGAATTATTGAACCACTATTTCAAATGTATTAAAAAAAATTAGGTCATCCTACAACCAATGGTTTTACACTTGCCCTAATTCTTTCATCCGCAACCTTCCGAGCTTCCTCTAAGTCATAATCGTCTTGAAGCCCTATCCAAAAGTACTCTGTTGTTCCAAAATATAAGGCTAGTCTCAAAGGTGTATCTGCTGTTATTGAACGCTTCTGTGATACAATCTCATTGATACGTCGAGCCGATACCCCCGTATCATTTGCTGCTTTCGTTTGTAAAACTCTCATTGATTTCAAAAATTCTTCTCGAAGAACTTCTCCTGATTGTATATGACATATGTTGCTTAAATCCACCATCCTCTTTTCTCCTTACCTTAGTTCTAGTCAAATATGTGAACCTGATATGCGCCCTCATCTTGCCAAATAAAACATCTAGGCCACTGTTGATTAACTCACTTCCTATATTGACCGGAATCTAGTATGAACTTGCAACTCGTGTCTGTCAGATAAAAATCCTTACACGCTAGGCCTACTAGACACGAATTGAAAGTTGGATTCATGTGTAAATCTAAAAAATTTGATACAGAATGAACACTTTTAGTTTATCAGTTGACGCACTTGCAAAATTCAAATAACTTGGCAATTTTTTTGGGTTTTTATTCCAAAAAAAAGCCGAAAACTCCCAGTAGAACCCGCTTCCCCTCTTTAATGAAAATCCATAATAAAACAAAAAAAAACAAAGAAAGCGAGTTCCAATGAAGTCGAGACTACTCTAGTGTTGGAATACAATACAAGCAACTCTTTATTCCAAAAAAATCCGTGATTGAATGTTAGAGTTGAGTAGCTTCTCCTTCTCCAACAAGTTTCTCAATTTTTTCTTCAAACAAAGAAGTAGCTTGCCATAAAGGTTCATCCGCTAAGTGAGCATACCTTTGGGGACCGTCAAGTTAATGGGTTTATCGTTTTCCCGTTCATCCATAATTTAGGCACTGAGATACATTAGAGACACTTCGTTCCAGATGGACACTAAAAGCGTTTCGCTGTTTAGGCGTATTTTGTGAATATATCCCTCATCAACGGAAAAGATATTACGTAATTTTCCCATAAGAAATAAAGTTCTCTGCGTTCCTTGAGGAGACTTGAAGTTGGTCAAATCTTGTTTGAAGACTGAGTAGAAAAGACTCCTATGATAAAAAAAGATAAGTCACTACTTACAGCCGTAAAGTTTGCATACAAATCTTTCCACAAGTAAAATTCTATTTCATAATTTTCTATGTTTAATATAACGTGCAGTCCCTCCCACTTGATGACTTTTTATTTTTTCATCTTCAACCTTCAAATTTACGTAAATTCTGCTTATAGAAGGATTCACCATAAAGCGACCTTGTTCGATTTCAAAGAAACTCTTTTTTAAGTTATATTTATCATATAAATAACAACCTAATGAAGCGGCAGCTGTCCCTGATGCAGACTCCTCGTCAATACCGTATAGTGGAGCAAACATTCTTGCTTCAGCATCAACGTCATTTCTACCTAACGCAAATACGTAAAAAGCAATAAGGCCTAGTCTATCACTAATCTCTTTTATAATAGGCAAATTTGGCTTAATTTTTTGAAGTATCGCTGGACTTTTGACACCAATAATTAAAAATTGATTGCCTGTACTTACGATCTCAGGCTGAGGGTTTGTAATAAATTCTTGAGAGGGAATTTGTAAAGCTTGACTTAATTCATCTAAAGAGACACTGCCAAATATATTTTTATATGTGGGAGCATGTTGTTCCATAAAGGTCCTATCGCCTTTAATAAATATCTTTCGTGTGCCATCAATTGTTTCTTTTGTGAATGTAGACCTTTTTTCTGCACCACTTTGAATTAAGTAATTAAAGGCTGCGATCGTGGCATGACCACAATGAGGAATTTGTTTAACGGGTGTAAAAAATTGGAGTCTATAATCATTTTTTGGATTTTCAGGTTTGGAAACAAAGACGGTCAGTCTTGCTAATTTTAGATCTCCAACTTGCTTTGCGATGGTTTGCATTTTCTCTTTTGAGAGTCTATCAGCATTTAGAACAATTGCTGCAGGATTTCCACCTTGATCACGATTGGAAAAGGCATTCACAATATGCACGACTTGATCTAAATTACTGCTGGAAACATGAAGGGAAGAAAAACTAAATAAGAGAAAGAACATCATAAGTTTTAAAAAACGCATGGGGACCCCATTTCTTTAGCTGCATTTGAAATTAAGTTCTTGAAAATGTAACAAGTATTTTCACTATGATCAAGTGGTTGACTATTTTGTCCCTATAGACAAGACGACCTCACTCGTTATTTTTGGTAGTGGGTCGAAAAGTAAGAAGAAATAGTTCAGAAATAAAATTCACTTCATGCAAAGAAAGAATTTCAAAATAATAAGACTAGGCCCTCTCACTCAAAAGTTATGAAAGCAATCTCCGATTCACCGCGCAAGCTACACTACCCCACATCTTTTGAAAAAATAACGAGTAGTGTAATTTGGCTGTATATAGGTGAATTCAAAATAGACTACATTATTTACAGATTATAGAAATTCAAGTTACTCGCAGTGAAGTCTTTCTGTACTCCTCAGAAACCCTACAATTCTCAGACTCAAGTACACAAAAATCGTTAATTTCAGTAACTCTTGGAATTCTGCAGCCACTCATCTTTAGTAATAACGTAGCGGTTAACCGTCACACCCCCGAACCGCACATCACCAGATACAAAAGAAAGACCCGATTTTTTTAGAGTTTTTTGTGAGGCAATATTTTTGGAATGAGTCTCCCCAATAATTTTTTCAAGCGATAAGTCTTTAAATCCATATTTAATTAAGGCCTGACCAACTTCACTAGCAAAGCCTTGGCCCCAAAAGCTCCTAGAAATAATAAATCCAACTTCAATGTCAGAAACTTCATCTTCAGGGTTCACATAAGATAAATTCCCAGCACCAATAAAAGTATTTGTCGGTTTAAGATATGCAGAAAAATACCCCAAACCTCCTCTAGAGTAATGCATAATCAACTTCTTAATTTCGTCGGATGCGTCTGGATAAAAATTAGCAGGAAAAGGCACCGTCAAGTTAATATGGATTTGTGTTATGTTGGAATTTTAATATGAAGGTAAACACCATGTCCTTATTATTAGTGCCTCGATGTCACCGTTTTCCAGTTTCCATTATCAGTCATGCCGCATGGCTTTACCACAGATTCAATCACAGCTACCGTGACATTCAAGAGCAGATGGCTTTTCGTGGGATCATTGTGAGTCATGAAACAATTCGTTCTTGGTGTCTCAAGTTTTAAAGACACTTCCACGATGTTATTATTACTCCGGCTAGCAAACAGTTAGCTTTCTAAATTAGAATTTCCTTGAGAGATGCTAGTTTCGTCACAAACATTCGACAACTGTTTTACTTCCGGAGTAATAAGAAGCGAGAGAGAATGCCAAGTGATACATGGCATCTTGATGAGATGACTCTTAAAATCAATGGGAAACCCTTCATCTTATGGCGTGCTGTTGATTCACAAGGATATGAGCTCGATGTCTTTCTTCAGAAACGTCACAATGAGAAATCTGCTATTCGTTTCTTAAGCCGTTTGCTAGATAGCTATCCTGAACCAGGCCTCATTATAACAGATAAGTTAAGAAGTTACATAAAGCCTATACGTTCTATGTGTCCTAAGACAGAACATCGATCTCATAAAGGCTTGAACAATCGTGTTGAAAATGCCCATCAACCAACACGTCGCAAGGAGAAGTCTTTGATCAAGTTCAAATCTCCTCAAGGAGCACATAGAAGCATATCTCTCATGGGAAAATTACGTAATATTTTTTCCGTTGATGTGGGGAGGTATTCACAAAGTGCACATAAACAGCGAAACGCTTTTAGTGTCCATCTGGAACGAAGCCGCTTTAATGTCTCTCCATGCCTAAATTATGGATGAATGGGTAAACCTGTAAACTAAGCTCATTAACTTGACGGTGCCCTTGATGGAGCAAAGAAACAAATTTTTCAAATGCTACCTATGCGCTACCTGGCTCGTTTTTTGATTTCTAGAGCACTCTGAAAAAACCCTTCCCCACCCTGGTGCCGGTTGAGAGACTCGAACTCCCGACCTACTGATTACAAATCAGCCGCTCTACCAACTGAGCTAAACCGGCACGAAAGGTTTTCCGGAAAACTATTACCCTATTTTAAAGAGAGAGCCAATACCCTATTTTAGGACTGTCCTCGTGAAGTCGCATCAAAGTTTTTAAAACAACGTATATGCATGTTCAGAAGGCAATAAAATGCTCTAAAGTCCTAAGAGTTGTCCTATTTATGTTTACGTGTTGAAAATCGGGAGGGTTTGAAGGGATCAGTGACATCTGTGATCCAGCTGTCTATACTCTGAATTATGGAAAATAAGAGACACTCCCCCCCTGAATCAAAAGGTAAGCACACTAATGACCATACTAGTGGCCATACTAATAACCACACTAATGACCATAGTGGCGACCATACTCTGGAAAACTTTCTAGAGATGATGGCAGCGGAACGGGGCGTATCTGCCAACACAATCGAAGCCTATCGCCGCGATCTTGAGAAGCTGGAGATGTATATCTCCCAGAATCATGAAACATCCCTGAGACAAGCAACCCCACAGCAGTTGAAAGACTACTTCACCTTCCAGTCCCAGGAAGGCATGACGGCAAAAAGCAGTGCCAGACATCTCTCCTCTTTCCGCCAGTACTTTAAGTTCCTGCTGGTAGAGAATAAACGAGCCGATGACCCAACAACATATCTGGATGCCCCTAAGCAAGGCCGTCGCTTGCCAAAAGTTTTAGATGAAAAAGAGGTAATAGCACTGTTAGAGGCCATTTCACGTGATAAAGAGGAAGATCAGCGTCGGCTCGTGGCCCTTATGGAGATTCTATACGCGTCCGGCCTGCGCGTTTCCGAACTAGTCTCCCTCCCCCTCTCTGCCATAAGCCGGGATGGCCAGTATCTGACCGTCACGGGCAAAGGTAACAAGGAAAGGATTTTGCCTTTAACCAATCATTCCATGGATGCCATCAAAGCCTATCTGGAAGTTAGAGGAGCCTATATCAACAAAAGCGCTAAATCCGGTGAAAAAAGTGCCAAATACCTCTTTCCATCCCGCGGCAAACAAGGGCATCTTACCCGACAACGCTTTGGCCAACTTTTAAAACAAGTTGCCATAGAAGCCAATCTTGATCCTAAGCGCATCTCTCCCCACGTTCTTCGGCACGCTTTCGCCACACATTTATTAGACAACGGCGCCGATCTTATTTCAGTTCAAAACCTCTTGGGACATTCTGACGTCAGCACCACTCAAATATATACCCATGTAATGACTCATAAAATGCAAGAGCTCGTCTTTAAAAAGCACCCCTTGGCAAATAAAGAATGAAAAAAATAAGTATAAATAAAAAATTATTGACAAAATTACTTTAATGCAATAAAAATGCATGCATTAACTCATGGATTTTTTTAAAATGAAAATTGTACGTACTGCCCTATTTTATACACCACTGCTCATATCTTTTGCCTTTGGAATGCTACCTATCTTCGAAGCCGACGCCGGGGGAAACCACCGTGTTTCGAGATTTTATAAAGATTTTGAGGGAGATGAAAATGCCAAATGGAAGGCAACACACAAGCAGTTTGCTGCAAATGGGATGCAATATGTTTCTAAAATCCTAAAAGATCAGTTGGGAGTGACTGCCCCAAAAATAACAACATCTAGTGCCACAACAACGTCTAGTTCCATAATAAAGAAAACCTCAACTACCACGGGAGACCAGGGAGAAAGTTCTAAAGCAACAGGCTCTACTCTACAAGGGCTGCCTGGCGTCTATAGCATTGACCCGAATTATGTTGATGACGCTATCTCCCGTCTATCACAGAAGAAATCCCCCCTAGAAGCTATTCTTAAAGAAAGAAAAGTGCAGGCTTTTCGAATTCAAAAATTTGAAGAAGTGAAAGCTCTTCTGATAAGACAAGCAGCGACGGATGTTAGAAGTCTTTATCCAGGTAAAGTTTTTGACAAGGAGTGTGCCTGGGATAGAAAACCAGATGATTACAATGTTACTATTGAAGCAACCGTACAAAATCGCCTGGCAACTGTTGATAGATTTATGGCAAATCGTCTTGAAGAGGATCAAAGACTGGCTTTTGGAAAATCATTTGGAGAAAAAGTAAAAAGTCTTTATACCAAAGCCAAGGTAGCATACGAACGCTACGAACAATTGGTCAGGGACGAAGGCCAATGGAATTTTGGCCCTCTTCGTGAAATTATCGACGTATTAATGGGCATTACACCCCACTCTCCTGAGAATGAATACTATCGAAATCAATTGGGTGTGGATTTAGATCTTTCTCAGCGCATAGATGCTTTTGAGGCATTGACGTCCTCTGGATTTCTAAAAACCAGCATAAAACCTTCAGAACTAGAGGCATTTAGCCTTAACCCAGGAGAAGTTATTGGCCACTTTTTGGGTGAGCATCCTGTTGATACATTAATTTTGGGCTGTGGGCATCATTTATCCTACATTATCGCAGAACCACTGAAACTGTACGATTTGAATAAGCCTGAGAACGATTGTGGTATGTGTCCCGAGTATCATGATCCAAACGGGGCAGCAACACTGTCATTCCTATCAACGGACAAGCCAACGGTTGTCGCGAATATGCACGATCAAGAATTTTGGAATGCATTGGAGGAAGACCTTTTTACGAAGATCGGTGAGCATTCAGGTTACCATGCGCTGTTTGAAAACTTTGATACGGTAGGTCAAGTCCACCGAGTCTTAAAAGCGAAAGGCATCTTAGAGATAACGCCCCATGGAGGCGATCTAGATCTTTTTAAGGATCATGAAAAAACGCTAAAAGGAAAAACGGATCAGAAGCCGCTATTGAGTACGCTTAATATTTCGCACTCTACTCAAGATCTAGGGAGCTATGACCAGCTTCTAGACGCAGGTTTTAGGTTCGCTGGTATAAATGGCGCTTTTCTCCTCTTTGAAAAATCTGAATAACAGCTATTAATTCTTATAAATTGGGGGCCACATGGCTCCCCTTTTTTGCCCTAAGAAGCATTCACTTCCATTATTCCGAAGTAAGGCCTTTTTCATAGTTGATGAGTATGGTAAGAGGGTCTCATGAAAGCGACATTAGATTTTGAAAAGCCTATTGCCGAACTTGAAGGAAAGATCGAGGAACTCCGCCATCTTTCCAGCTCTGAGAGCGTAAATATCGCCGAAGAGATCACTCGGCTGCAAAAAAAATCTGACAAGCTACTTCAGCAAACATATAGTTCCCTTACTCCCTGGCAAAAAGTGCAAGTAGCCCGGCATTCCGATCGGCCGCATTTTAAGGATTATATGGAAACCCTCGTTGAGGATTTCGTTCCCTTTGCAGGAGATCGACTTTTTGCAGAGGATGCCGCTATTGTCGGTGGTCTGGGTCGCTTTCGTGGAAAAAGCGTCATGTTCATTGGTCATGAAAAGGGAGACGACACTGAGTCTCGGCTCAAGCATAACTTTGGCATGCCTCGTCCGGAGGGATATCGCAAAGCGCAACGCCTTATGCGCCTCGCCGAACAATACAAGATCCCCGTAATTACCCTCATCGATACAGCTGGCGCGTACCCAGGCATCGATGCGGAAGAACGGGGCCAATCCGAAGCCATTGCCAAAAGCATCCAGACATGTTTGGACATTCGCGTTCCTCTTATTTCGGTCATCATTGGTGAAGGCGGATCTGGGGGTGCCATTGCCATTGCTGCCTCCAATTATGTCATGATGCTCGAACACTCAGTATATTCCGTTATTTCGCCAGAAGGCTGTGCAGGCATTTTATGGAGAAATCGTGACAAAAGAGAGCTCGCTGCCGAAGCGCAAAAGATAACAGCACAAGATCTCTTGAAACTAGGCATCATTGAGCAAATTATTGCCGAGCCGCTGGGCGCCGCCCACAGAAATGTCAAAAGCAGCGTCCGCGCCGTAGGAGATGCCTTGGAAGATGCCCTGGAAAAACTCCAGTCCGTTCCGCCTGATCAGCTAAGATCCCGCCGTCGCGAGAAGTACCTTACTATGGGCGATCAGTAGCAGAGGTCTGATCTCTGCTACCCTTTCCGCCTATTCCACAACATTCCAACACCATATCCCATCAAAGAAATGAGCAAACTCAGAATCTCCCGGGGAAAGACGGTAGGGTATAGGTGAAAATAAAAGCATGCCCCAAGGCCAGCAAATATGGAAACACCTGCAGCCTCTTTGCAAAGCCCCCGTTTGACAAAGAAGCAAGCAATAACGGAGACAAACAAAGCACAGATGGGAAACTCATAGCTTTGAATCAGAATGCTGAGGATATTGTCAAAATAGCGCCCCAGAAAAAGAGTGCCCACGCCCACTATGCACGTCACAATCTTTGACAAAAGCAATCTGTCTTTCTTAAAGAAGCGCCCTTCAAAATCCAGGGTCATATTGGAGCTAATGGCACATAGCAGAGAATCTGCCGTGGATATAATGGCTGCCAAGAGGCCACAGGCTACAAAAGCAACGGCAATGGTGCCAACAGTGTGCTCCATAAATACCATCAATACACTGCGGGAAGAGTCGATAGCGCCAAAATCTCGAGCTGTTACGCCAAAGTAAACGGGAATCAGCGCAAACACCAATAGGATAATACTGGAAATTCCTGCTGAAACCCGGGCCGTTCTTTGATCTTTTGCCGCGAAGAATCGCTGGGCCAAGTCTTGCTCAAGAAATGAGAACAAAAACGGCAATAATAACAGCCCCGTGTAGTTCAATTCACTCAAGTCGCTCCCAGCACGTAAGCTAAACATCTGGAAGAAGTTTGTGGGTACAAAAGCATCCTGTGCCATGACAAAAAGGAAAATCGCCGTGAATACGATCAGAATGAAGATTACCTGAAAAACATCCGTGGACACCACAGCCTTGAGTCCTCCAAGTACCGTATAGGCAATCACCACCCCCCAAAAAACAAAGAAGATGAATTCCGACTCAACACCAATGCCCAACATGAATTTTCGGGAAGCCACCACTTGGCCTAGAAAAATTCCAAACATAGACAGGATAGAGAGGATAGAAGCCACTTTTCTAAGAAAAGGAGATCCATAGAGCTTTTCAAATAACTGAGCCGTGGTGCCAACATTAAAGCTGCGGAGTTTGCTGGCGGCCCCCATGGCCAAGGCGGCAAAACCCAGACAGATTCCCAGCGTATAAAACACGCCATAGATGCCGTATTGATAAGCCGCATCGGAAACACCCAGTATGGCCCCGCCTCCCAACTGGGTGGCGATGAGAGTTAAACTTAATGGCCAAAGGGTTAGACCTCTCCCTGCTAAGAAGAAATCCGATTGGGTCTTTACCTTCTTTGAAGATAAATAGCCTAAGTACAAGTAGACAGCGCTCAAGAGCACAAAGAGTATTATAAAAATGGTATAGTTCATCATCGTTAGTCCCAAAAAATAAAAATTTCGCAAAAATGGGTTTTCAGAAGAAACCCAGGGTCATAGATCACATTAGAAAATTAATGGATATGATGATGATGGTGATGGAGAACGAACGAAACCTGCGCAATAAAAGCAGCGTCTGCAAATCGTATAAGGTCTGTGGTCATCCTAATTCTCCAATAACGGTCTCTATACTATGGCCTTTTAACAAATATATAGGAACACGTCAATTTTTTTCCCTG
>Ga0209151_1000963_pt1 | contig 18915 bp, 16 predicted proteins | sample SaaInlV_DNA_165m_FD_184688 | JGI IMG/M metagenome (GOLD analysis project Ga0209151, IMG submission 184688) | Marine microbial communities from expanding oxygen minimum zones in the Saanich Inlet - SI075_LV_DNA_165m (SPAdes) (version 2) | ecosystem: Environmental > Aquatic > Marine > Unclassified...
AATTTAATAATATTAAATTAGATATGATAGTCTAATTGCAGAACCTCAAACTGCATTATACAAAACTATATATAGTAATATATTTTTATATATAATTATATATGGTTATATGTTTAAATATGAGGGTATTTATAAATCTAATTATCAACAAATAAATCCACATCTACCAAAAGATGAATGTGATAGATTATTTAATAATGATTTAATCTATGGATGTGGAAAACCACTACAAATAATAGTAAATGATAATAATGATTATGAAGTAATTATTTGTGATTATATATAAAAAAATTGAAAAAATTTTAATTAAAAATTATATTTTATTATTAACAAAATGAATAATACAGATGATAATTGGAATATTGTTGTTAAAAAAAATAAAGAAGATAATAAAAAACCAAATAAATATTTAAGAACAAGTAATAGTAATATTACTAAAAAAGATACTACTTTAACAACAAAAGAAAAACAAATTATTGAAAATGACAAGCTTGAAAATTCAGATTTAAATATATTTTGTAATTGTTGTTGCAATGATTTAATAAGTGATATAATTAAAAGAAGTTTCTTTTTTTGTGAAGGTTGTAATGGTTGTGAAGGTTGTTATTGTTGTAATGATTGTGAAGGTTGTAATGGTTGTGAAGGTTATAATGGTTGTGAAGGTTGTTATTGTTGTAATGATGATTAATTTATAGGAATTGCATTTGGAACTTTTCATGATTATAATAAAGATTATTATTACAAAAATGATGATAAATTTAAAAATAATTATTAAAGTATTAAATTATAATTTTTTTAAATAAATAAAAATTGATTTTTTTTATTATTATAATATGTTATGATTAAATTTATATAATTATAAGATCATTATATTTTATTTATACAAATCAAAAAATACTATCTAATGATTTTTGTAATAAAATATCAGCTTCATTAATATATTGATTAATTTCTTCTAATTTTTCATTCTTTTCATCATTATCATCCATTTTTAAAATTTCATCTTTTTGTTTTGTATAATAATGCATTAAATTCATTATTGAATCATAATCTTGATTTTTAAATTTTAATTCTATCTTAATCTTTTTTTTATGTTCTTTGCTTTTCTCAATAGCCATTATATTCTTTAATCTTTCTTTATCTTTTTTAGTTATTTTTTGTTTATTTCCAAAATCTGTTTTAATATCTTTACTCTTATCTAATAGATTACCAATCTTAAATAGAGGTTCATTTTTTTTATTTCCATTATTTAATAAACTTATATTATTTAATTTATCTCTAATCTTATCTTGAATATATATTTCATTTAAACAATTACTAAAAACAATATATTGTCTTGTTTTAGTTTTAACATTTGCTCTATAAATTCTACCCAATGCTTGAACTAAATCAGTAACACTCCATGTAGGCATTATAAATGACACTCTTGGATGATTACCATTTAAATCGTGTAATGAAATAGAATTAGAACCACATTTAATATTACAAATAATAATTCTTTCTTTATCATCATTAAAATCTTGAATATTTTTATTCTTTTTTGTTTCATTTATTTCACCATATACTAAACATTTAACATTTAATTGTTTTGATAATTCTAATAATGTATTAGTATAATTAACAAATATAACAACTGAATTTCCATTTTTTACTTCTTTTAATGTTTCTTCTTTAATAGTTGGTATTTTTAATAGTTCATTCTTTTGATTTGTTCTCATATATTCAGTTATTGCTGTATTTTTTTTATTTTCTAAAGCTTTTTTTAATTCTTCATAATTATCATTTATTTCTTTTTGTTCTTTCATTTCAAAACATTTACCTTCAATATGACAATTTGGATATAATTGCTTCATTATATTTTCATCTATCTTACTTGCATACTTTGGATATATAATTTTATGAAAAGCCAACATATAATTATTTGTATCTTTAAGTTTTGACTTTTTAACAATCCAATTATGACCTTCATCATATGTTTCATATAATCTTAATACTAATCCAATTAATATAAAATATATAGGCTGTTCTGCTACTGTTCCACTTAACATTAATATTTTTACATTTTTCTTTGAGAATTCATGTAATATTCTTCCATTATTTGTTGTTATATTTTTACATTTATGAACTTCATCATATATAATAATAACATCATTTGGTATTTTTCTATCATCTATTACATATTCATCATTTTCCATTGTTATAAAATCACAATTTATTTTCTTTTTATTATTATTAAAATAATTTAATCTTTGTAATAATTCATATGATGTTATTCCATAATAATTACAATTAAAAATTTCCATAACATTTAACCAACCCTTCATTACTATTTTAGGACATACTATAAATGGTTTTAAATTTAACATTAAACAACTAACAATCGCACAATAGGTTTTACCTAAACCCATCATACTCGCATCTAACCCCCTACCATTTGATTTAATTATATTAATTAAATTTTTTGTATGGTCTTGTTGATAAGGTATTAATTTATCCATTTTTCTATTATTTATTATTATTTATTTTTTATCAATTTTTATATTATAAAAGAACATATTTTATTTTTTTTCATTATTAAAATATATAAATAAGAACAAATTATTTATTAGGTGGTTAAATTTAGCATTAAAATATGAACATACAAATTAATCCTCAAGAAGTAAAAGAATAAATAATAGACATATAAATCTTATATATAAAAATAAATAAAGAATTAGTCCATATTTTGTATATTTATATCCTTTACAAAATATTTAAATTAAAAAAAATTGAAAAAAAAGTATTTGATGGCATTATATTATATTTTATTATTACAATATAACTATGAACCCTTTTGAAATTGATATTGACGGTAAATTTGAAGTTTCTATAACTCAAGAAGGAACTAAATATTTTAATGTAAATAATATTAAAATTATTCCAAATACTAATACTAATATTAAATTATTTAAGGATAATCAAATTTACAAAGAATATAATTTTAATGAAGAAATTACTATTAAACAAGAAACGGATCGTAATTATAATTGTAAATTAGTATTAAATAAAGAAGATATTTATATTGGAGGAAGTTTTGCAAATTTTAAATTATTAATTAATGGTAATTGTAAAGTTATTCAAACAATTTCAATAATTTGTGATTGTTGAATAATTTTATAAAAATCCATTACAAAATTTTCTTAATTTAACACACCATTGTTTATCACATATTACAATAATATCTATGAAATCAATAATTTCTTTTCTAATATCTTTTTGTATGTTAAGAATATCATAAATATTAGAACAAAAACCATGTTCTAATTTATTAGTTAAATAATAGTATATAACAATAGACATTGTTATTATTTCCATTTTATAAGATGTTATTTCAATTGTTTCTAATATCATATTTTTTAGATTATTTTTTTCATTAATATTGGTTAATTCTTCAAAATCTAATTCATATTTTTTATAATATTTATTATTAAATTCTTTTCTTATTTGAGTATTAGTAAAGAAAATAATAGTGTCAAATAACTCATTAAAATATATTGTTTTCATATTTTAATGTTTCATAAAATTATTATTAATACAATATAAATATTTTTCAATTTTTATATTGTATTTATAATATCATATAATTTATTTGGAACATTTTTTAATTCATCAAAAAATTTTTTAATATTATTTTTATGTATTTCTTTTTTTTTATTATTTGTATTAAATAATTTATTCCATTCATCCGTTGTTAGATTTAATTTTTCTTTAGGTGGATGAAAACCAAAAGAAGATTTAAGATTTCTATAATTACTATTTTTAAATATCCATTTTAATATTAATGAATTTTCATTAAAGCCTTTCCATAGAAATTTATCATTTTCTTTTCTAAACCAATTAACTAAATAAAAATCTGGAGGGTTCTCTAATTTTTCAATCACATCTATCCAATGTTTAAAATAATCATTTATATCATAACCAATAAATGGTTTCATCGCCATTGGATCAAATCTAATATTTCCAATTACAGCTTCACTATTTGCACTTGTCTGTTCTGATGATAATGAAGCACCATAAAATATACCTTTATAAATATTTTCAGCTTTTGATATTAAAGGAATTGTATCACTTCTTCTACCACCAAACATTATTGCATCTATCTTAACCATTTTCTCATAATCTTTTGATAATATAGGGCAATTAGTTATAGGACATGTATAACGGGCATTTGGATGTGAAGCAGGTAAAATATTTTCTTCTTCTTTCCAATTTAAAAATTTATTTGGTGGTTCTTTTGTTTTATATTCCCACCATACATCTAATTTATTGTCATCATTAAAATAAACAGCACAATTAGTAAATATACAATCTTTTTCTAACATTTTAATAGCATTATTATTTGTTTTTTCATTTGTTCCATTCGCAACACCAAAAAATCCATTTTCTGGATTAAATGCATATAAAGAACCATTTTTAGGATAAATCCAAGCAATATCATCACCAATTGTTTCAAATTTCCATCCTTGTTTTTTAAGTTCTTCATTAGGCTCAATCATAGCTAAATTAGTTTTTCCACAAGAACTTGGAAAAGCACCTAAAATATGTTTAATTTCACCTGTTGGAGATATTATTCTTAGAATTAAACAGTGTTCAGCCAACCATCCTTCATTATAAGCTATTTTACTAGCAATTCTTAAACCAAAACATTTTTTATTTAATAAAGCATTACCTCCATATGATGAACCATATGATATTATGTAAGAAGAATTTAAGTATTTATCAATACCATCAGGAAAGTGTGTAATATATTTTTCATCACAACATCCCCATTTTAAATTTTCTGAATGATTTCCTGATGTATGAATACATGGAATAAATTTATCCATCTTATCTAAAATATTTTGTCCTAACCTACACATTATACTTAAACTTAAACATACATATGGTTGATCTGTAATTTGTATTCCATAGAGTGTATTTTCATTATTTCCCATAGCAAAAGGAACAATATACATAGTTCTATTTTTCATAACATTTTTTAACTTTGAAAATAGAATATTATAAAACATATCATTTGGTTCATGCCAATTATTAGTAATTCCAGAATCACTTTCATTTTTAGAACAAATAAAAGTTCTACTTTCCATTCTTGCTACATCATTAGGATCAGAGAAAACACAATATGAATTTTCTTTTGTTTCTAATTTATATATATTATCTTTCAAAATATCTAATAATTCATCTTTTTCTTCTTTTGTTCCATAAAACCATTTTAAATTTTTATAATTTAGTATAATTTTCCAATATAATATAAAATCGTTTAAATCTTTTTTATAAATAAACATAATATATTTATAAATTAATTAAAAATATTTGTGTTATAAAATTTTAATACATTTATTTTTAATGTTTATAAATAAATTTTGAATTTGTGCAATGATAAATAACTTCATAATTTTTAAAATCATCAATATATTCATAATTTTTATCACATTTAATAGTTTTAAGATTTTTTGGTATTTTTTTTATTTTTAAATAGTAACCAAATAATACTAAATATTCTATTGAATTAGGAAGATTATTTATTTCTTTTTCATAATAATAAATATATATATTTTTAATACTATTTGGCAAATTATCCAAATTTAAATTAGTTTTGTGTATTATTAATTCTTCAATATTATTATGTAAATTATCTATAATATATTGATTATTACAATTATGAAAATTTAAATGTGTAATATTTAATGGAATGACTATTTCTTGATTAAAATTATCTCCAAAAGTTAAATATGTTAAATTTATATTATTTAATAAATCTATTTTTTGATTAAAATTATCTTTAAAAGTTAAATATGTTAAATTCACATTATTTGATAAATCTATTTCTTTATTAAAATCACATTCAAAAAATAAACAAGTTAAATTTATATTATTTGATAAATCTATTTCTTGATTAAAATCTCTTCCAAAAGTTAATTGTGTTAAATTTATATTATTTGATAAATCTATTTCTTGATTGAATTTTTCTCCAAAAGTTAAATGTGTTAAATTAATATTATTTGATAAATCTATTTTATTATTAAAATTGCTTCCAAAAGTTAAATGTGTTAAATTAATATTATTTGATAAATCTATTTTATTATTAAAATCATATCCAAAATTTAAATGTGTTAAATTCATATTATTTGATAAATCTATTTCTTGATTGAATTTTTCTCCAAAAGTTAAATGTGTTAAATTAATATTATTTGATAAATTGATTTTTTGATTAAATTTATTGTTAATATTATAAAGATAATATTCATATTCAGATAAATTATTTGTTTCAATTGCTATTAAAGGGTCATTATAATTACTAAACATAACTTTTTCATACATATCAATAACATCATAATAATCATCTAATAATTCATTAAATTCAAGTTTAAATATTAACCAATCTTTTACAATCAAGTAATTATTTTCCATTTTTATTATTTAATAATTTTTATTATTTAATAATTATTATATATAAATTATATTTAAATAATATTTTCCAATAAATTATGAAATATAAACATCTTATTAATATTATATATTTCATAATTTTCATTATAATCACTCATTATATTATAAGTTATATGTTCTTTAAAATTTTTAATTAAAAATACAATTGATAATAAACAAACAAATGCTAACGTATTCATATTAAACTATTTATTATTTTAAATAAAATTAAAATCAATTTTTATTTAAGATAATTAATGATATTATTATTTATATTTTTACAAATAATATATTCCTTATGGAAAAATAGTTGTATTTAATACTACTAATAATCCGCCATTTTATATAAATAACATACATTATAGAGAAACAATTAATAATATTTTTGCTAAAAAATGGAAAATATAATATATCAACTAATAATTATAAATTATATGATGGTAATCTAAATAATGGAAATCCACATTTAGAAAATATATATATATTAAATCAAATGAATTAAAACTTATATCAACTGGTTATTCATATAATAAATACAAAAATTATATTTATATATTAGCATCTACTTTTAATCCTATTCCAAAAAATAATAAATATTTATATTTAATAAAACATAATGATAATATAATTTATAAAAGTTATGAAAATAATTTAAATTATTTTGAAAAATTAGAAGCATATTCTGGATTAAATTATATTGAATTATATATATATTTAAATAATAAATCCTGTTTATGTCCTTCAATTGATAATAAATATATATCTAATTATCAATTAGTTTTATGGAATGAAACTAATTATAATAATAAAGTAATAATAAATAATTGTAATTAAAAATTTATTAATTTTATAAATATAAAATATGAGTAAAACATTATTTTCGGATGATATTGAAATCTTAATAGATGGGAAAACTTTAATAAATAAATCACATTTTGTAATAAATGAGAAAACTAAATATTGCGTAATTGGTAATAATGGTTGTGGAAAAACAACATTAATAAATTATTTATACAATAGAATTAAGGAATATGAAGATATTTTATTATTAGACCAACATATTGAGATTGAAAATAAAGATATAAGTATTTTAGAATTTATATTGAATGCTAATAGTAAATTATATGAAATATATAATAAATCAAAAGAATTAGAAGAAAAGGAAGAATTAACTGATATAGAAACAAATATGTATAATGAATTTAGTGAATATTTATATGTAAATGAATTTGATAAGTATAAAAATGAAGCATTAAAAATATTAAAAATAGATTAAGTGAGTTTAATATATTAAATAACTTAATTTGGCTTCTTGAACGCCTTATTTATGAATAATAAATAAAAAGGAAGTTGGTATTGACGATTATATTCATATAGTTTAATATACTTTTTCTATCAAGGAGATAATAGATAATTTACCATTGGATAAAACGCCAATTGAATATTTACAAAGTTTAGATAATAAAATAGATAGTGGAAAGTGTAGAGGTATATTAGGTAAATTAGGATTAAGAAAAAATGAAATAAGTGATTATCCTACAATTAAAATAAAAAATTTATCAGGAGGTCAAAAAGCAAGATTATCATTTGCATCATTACAAATTTTGGAACCTCATTTAATTTTATTGGATGAGCCTTCAAATCATTTAGATATTGAGAGTATTGAAGGCTTGATAAATGGTATAAATAATTTCAATGGTGCAATTGTAATTATAACACATGATTTATATTTAATTGAAAACATAAATAATTCAAGTATTTATGAATTAAAAAATAAAAATATAAATAAATTTTATGGTGAATTTAATGATTATTGTGATTATATATTAAATAATTAATATTTATTTATAAAAAATATTTTAAAATTAATTTTATTCATATTTAGTTAAATCAACATGATTATCAGTAATAATTCTTGGTGCAATATTCATTGAAGTTAATTCTTGAAATAATAGTTTTGCACTATAAGGTATTTTAATTTGAGAAATTTTATTTTTATTTCTACAAATATTACATTCAAAAGAATCATTTTTTGTTGGATGAAATTTATTATTTTTTTTATTAGTTCTTTGTGCAAATAAACCACAAATATCACAAACATGAGTTGTATAAATATCTGACATATCAACTAATCTTTCTTTTAAGAAATATGAATTACCATGAGCTATTAAAGCATCTCTTTCCATTTCTCCTAAACGACCACCACCACCTTTACTTCTACCTTCTAAAGGTTGTCTTGTTTCCGGTTTAGAAGCTCCATTAGATCTTGAATAAACTTTTTCATCAACTAAATGTTTTAATCTTAAATAATAATTAATTCCAACAGTTAATGGTTTAACAATTTTTCTTCCACTAAAACCATCATAAAATGTTTCAGTTGAATCACCATTATAACCCAATTCTTCCAAAACTTCCATAATATCTTTTTCAAAATCAATATTGTTAAATGGTGTTCCATCTATTTTAATTCCTTTAATTGCTCCAATTTTTCCAAGAGCATTTTCTAATAATTGGGCGAATGATCTTCTTGTTGGATAAGCGTGAGGGTTCATTATAACATCTGGGATAATACCATCTTCAGTAAAAGGCATCTTAGAAGCATGTAAAACAAGACCAATAGTTCCCTTCTGGCCACTGCGACTATTGCCACACCAGACCATTTTACTTCTTCTTTGTATTAAAATAATACCATCATTTTTTGAATCATCATCATACATTTTACAACAATAGACATTTCCTTTGAAATCAATTAATTCATCTTGTCTATTTGTTCCATCTTTTTTCATATTTTTATTAACAATTGGATTATTTTGTGTTTCAACTATTGTTACACGATATGATAATTCATTAGAAGTAATTGTTTTCCCCTTACCTCTTCCTGTTTTAATAATATGAGAATGACCTTCTTTATTTCTTGTCATATATGTTGAACCATATCCAGCATGCAGACATAATTGTTGAAAATCTTTAACTAATTGAAATGAAGATGTATCATATCTTCTTGTTTCATTTTTTCTAATATTATCATTATAATCTATTGGATTGTTATTATTATTATAAATAACACCAGAAGAATTATATTTAGCATTCTTATCTGTAGCAATAATATGACCATCTCCTAACATCATTCCATGAATTAATAATTTACATTGTTTCATTGTTAAATATTTAGTCCAATCAGGTAAAAATTTATGTAAAGCATTTTTCATATCATTTGATTTTAAATAATTTCCTAAAAATTTATCATGCATAGACCATAAATTATCATCATATGCTTTTTGTCTTTCTGTTTTATTATTATATTTAAAGTCCATTTTATTTAATAATGGATGTAATATTTCTTTAACTCTTGGTTTATCTGTAGCAAAAGTAGTTGTATAACTTTCATATTTTTTATCTTTATAAACAGTTCCTTCAGCAATCCAAATACCAAATACAATACACCAAGCATTTAAATCAACAGTTTTTTGTTCATTTTTATAATTAAATATAAATTCAATTGGTTCATTATTATCATTGTATTTAAACATTGAATTTTGTTGATTTAAAATATATTTATCAGCATTATTTTTATATTTTCTTCTTTTTCCATAAATATCTTCAGCTAATTCCATTTTATAATTATTTCCTTGTCTATCACCTACATACATTCTATGATTTGGTGTTACACGAAGACTAACTTTATTAGTATTCACTTCATACATTTTACCGTGAATTTCACTATCATATTCATAACTCATAACTTCTTTAGGTTCTCTATAAATAATTTCATTATCATTTTCTAAACAAGCTATTTTATCTTGCATAGTAATTTCAGTAATATTTTTCCAACCATCAAATGTCATAACTTCATGATCGCTACTATAACAGCAGTTTCCAGTCCAAACATATTTATTATTTTGTTTAACCATAAAAACATGACTTGATATTTCAAGACATCCTACTAATCCATTAAAATCATACATACTTTCATCATTTGGATTTATATAGACTTCATTATTTTCATCACTTAATAATTGTATAATATTTGTATTATTTCTAATATCATAATAAGTATCTGATACTAAACCAGAATGAATACATATCATAGTAATATCATTAATTAATTCTTGAGATTGTGTAAAAATTTTATTTGTATTGTAAAATAAATTTTCAATAAATATTTTAGATTGAATTGAATTCAATTTAATTACATCTTTAGGGATTAATTTATTTCCCATATTATCAGTAATTTCATTAAATAATTCATATAATGTTTCATTATAAATTTTAAAATTTTCACTATTTCTAAATTTTGATTTATTATAATTTTTAATTGTTAATTTTAATAATTTTAAAACTTCTTTGAAATATTCAATTATTTTATCATCATTGAAATTAAAATTAATAATTCCCTTATCACCAACATTACCATAATTAATATATAATGCTAATAATTTTAAATAATTATTGTAATTAATATCTACTTTATTTCTTGTAATAATTTTAACTTCATCATAATCAAATAAAGCATCTTTTCTCATATTATACTTAGAACCAAAAGCTTTTGATGAATCAACTAATTCATAATTATCCTTATTCTCTTTTCTAATATATAGTTTATGATCTAATGTTATTTCTAAATCAACATAATCATTTTTAATTTTATGCATTTTTCCATTATATGGTATAATATAAATACCTTTTGGTTTTTCATATATAATTTTTCCATTATCTAATGAAGCAATATAATCATTCATAGTTAAATCTTTTAATTTAACCCAACCATTAATTGTTAATACATCAGTTTTTTCAATATCTAAACAAAATTTATCACCAATTTTTGGTGTTTTTTCAATTCTACCTCTAATTGCTATCATATTATAATCTTCATCATTTTTAATTCCATGATAAACTTTATCTATAATCATTGGAGAATTTCCTTTATAAATTTCAGAATTATCTTTTAATGTTTTATTATTTTCTTCATCTTGATTTTTAATTGGAGTAACTTGTCCTATAATAGCTTCATTTTTATAAATTACCGTTTCTTCTTTAGGAAAACCCTTTGGAGTTAATTTATCATATGAATTATATCTAACAGTATTTAATAATTTTGATTTATCAGGTATTCCAAAATAATTATTCTCAGCTGTTGTTAAATCTTTTTTAATACTTTTATAAAATTTTTTTAATACATCAGCTCGAAATAAACCTCTATTCAATGATGTTTCATTAAAAACTAATGAATCATCTTGATTAGAACCAGTATAACAATCAATTAATAAAATAATATTTTCACCTGCTGGTAATATATCTGTTTTAACATATTTATCTATTTTTGTATATACTAATGGATTTTGTGTATAATATAATATATATGAAATATCCAATCTATTTTTCCAATTAGAAGCATAAATACCCATCGCTTGTTTCGCTTGAGCGTAATACATCAAATTTCTTGTACACATATTATGATTCGCAAATATTGTTCTACTTGAAATAATACCCATTGTAAAAACAGGATTAATCTCACAATATGTATAATTTAAAATACAAGAATCATCATAATTATTTAATACTGGTTCATTACTATCTTTATATACATTTTTTTCTCTGTTTTTCATTTCAATTAATTTATTTTCATTAGAAGCAATCAATGTAAATATTTGTTCTTCAACATCTACAATTGAAATTGCTTCAGGATATTTTGATAATAATAAATTCCATTTATTTGTGTTTTTTTGAACTTTTGAATTTAAAATATCATCTATCATTTTATCATTTAATATTAATTTATTATCTTTTACATTTAATAATGGTCTATATAATCTACCAGTATCACTATAAAATTTAATTTCATTATTTTTTATATCATATGATATTCCATTTGTTTGATCTATAATATTATTTTGCTTTAATAATTTTATTTCATTATAAAATTCAGTAGGCTTTTTAGTAAAACCAATCCAATTTCCATTTAAAAATATTTTACAACTTATTAATAAATCAAATGATGAAATATAATCAAAATGAATAAATAATTCATTATTTATAATTTCTTTATATAATAATATAGTTTGATTTTTATCCTCTACTGTAATTGAACTAGTTAATGACAAATGTTTGGTATATCCAATTTTAGCATGTTCTGGTGTTTCAGTTGTGCTTATAAATCCTGTTTGACTTGGATGAAACATTCTTGGTTGAACCAATGTTTGCATAGAACCATCACTTGTTGCTGATTTAATACATCTCAAATATACTAATGTTTGAATTAACGATAATCTTGGCAAAACCATTGCTAAATTTTTTTGATTTATATCATCATTAACTCCATTTGATAATGCTTTTTTTAAAGAACTAAGAACCGGTTTTGTTTCTATTGTATTAATAACATTAACATTTTCATTACTTGTTTGCATTCTTTTTTTATATGATTTATTTGTATTATTCAACATCTTTTTATGATTTTTAATTGCTATATCTAAAATAGTATCTCCAGGCATTGTTATTCTTTTATTTATAAAAGAATCACGATCATCCAGTTCTGTTCTACCCAAATAACAATTTAATAATTTATTAATCATATAACAAACATAAATACCTTTTGCTTTTTGTATATCATTATATTCAAAATTATTAATATGTGGTATAAATGATTTTATTAATAACATTTTTAAATGTTCTTTTTTTACTAAATATTCATTTTCTTTATTTTCTTTAATTAAATCATTATATTTAATACTAACTTTTACCTTTTGTATTAAATAATTTAATGCATCATCCTGACTTAAAATTAATGTTTCACCTTCAGTTTTTGATATATTAATAATTATTTCTAATAATTTTATCATTTCATTATCATTTGAATTATATGTTATATAATCTACAACTTCTTTATCTTTTACTAATCCTAAAGCTTTTAATATTATAAATATTGATACTTCATGAAATAATGGAACTTTTACCACCATTGAATAATCCTTTTTTAAAATAATTTGTGTTTTTTGCATCATTGAATTTAAATCATTTGGACTTGAATGAATTTGAACTCTATATATATTTACTGCATTTACACCTGTTCCATCTTTTGACATAAACACTAATGGTTTATTATCTACCTGTTTTTCAATACTTAACATTAATTTTTCACCTCCATTAACAATAAAATATCCACCTGGATCAATAATACATTCATTCTCATCTTTTTGAATTTTATTAGAACAAGTATTTGAATTTACCATATTTGGTATTTCCATAACTGTTACATCCTTTGATGTTTCACCCACCGCTTCATTTGATATAATTTTATCAGTGCTTAAACTATAAGTTTCTTTATATTGCGTAACATCCGCAATAAAAGTAATTATATATGTAATATTTCTTATTTTTGCTTCTGTTGGCATTAATAAATCTTTACCATTCTTTTTCATTGCCGGTCTAATTCTAATGTTTTTTATACTAAAATAATTTCTTTCAATCAAATTACCATTCTTATTTTCACTAAACACATTTTTATTATTTTCTAAATAATTAATTAATTTAATTACACAACTATTAAATGATTCAATATTGTGCTTATATAATATATTATTCTCTTTAAACCGTTCATCCATTAAATCAAATATTTTTTTTTTTGAAAGCATTTCTAAAGTATTATTACTCATAAGCTTTATAATATACAATTATATTTATTATTATATTATTATTTTAATCTTATTTCAATTTTTTTATTTAATATAAAAATTAATTAAAAAATATTTATGATAAATAATCCTCTAATTTATCATCCTTAATTTCTTCTATTTTAACCTCTTTAAATCCTTTTACTTTATCATTTTTATTTGTTTGTAAAATATCATCATTCATTTTATTCATTAAATTAACCATATCTAGCATCATTTTATTATTAACCAATAGGTCATTTATTTCAGTTTCTGTATCAACATTATTATTATTTAAATTAATAAATGATAAATTATTATCAATATTATTTTTTTTGATAGTTTCTAAATTATTAACATCATTATTTATATCGTTTATCATATCTTTCATTTGATTTAACATATTATTTTTTAATTCATCATTATGATGATTATTATAATCAAAATCAATTAATTTTGAAAATATAAAATTAAATATATTATCATAATAATAAAACAATGAATTATTAATAATATATTCATTTAAATTACAAATGCTATTTTTAATTTTTTCTCTATATTTAATATTTTCTAATTTAACAAAATTATCTAATGTTTTAAAATCTGTATTCAATAAAATAGAAGATAGTATTAATATTAAACTAATAAATAAATATTGAAAATTAATTGAAATATATAACATAAATAATAAAATTAAATATAATACACTTTTTATAATATTAATTTCAGAGGAATTATAACTTATATATTTTCTATATAAATATAAATATATTGTAAAAGTAAATAAATTATATAATAATTTGAAAAACATAATAAATTTCAATTAATATTTAATTTTTAATTAAAAATAAAATAATAAGAAAAATTGAATTTAATATCATATATCACAATTATTATAATATTTTCATCTATAATGGAACTTGATAATAATTTTGAAAATATTAGTAATGAAGAATTAGAATTATTGGATGAAATATATGGTGATGATAATAATAATATTATAACTGAACAGTGCTGTATTGAATGTAATAATTACAATTTATTAACAGACACAAATAATGGCTATATTATGTGTTCTTTGTGCAATTCAATAATATCAAGAATTATTGACACAAGTGTTTCATTTATTGACAATAATTATGGAAATAATAATAATATTCAAGGAACAATATTAGTTAATAAACAATTACCTGAAACATCAACATTAAACTTATCTAAAGGTAATTATTCTAAAAATATTCAAAGATTAATGCGTTGGACTGCTATTAGGTACATAGAAAATAAAAGAAGACAATTTTATGAATATATACAAAAAATATGCATTAAATATAATTTTAGCAAAATGGTTGAAGAAACTACCAAAATTATTTATAATCAAGTATATGATACAAAAAATGATGGAATAAAAAATTCTATTTTTAGAGGCGACAATTATAAAAGTTTAATAGCTAATTTCTTTTTAATATCTTGTAAGCATAATAGAGTGGTTATAACCGCGAAATCCGTTTCATCAATGTTTGATATTAAAAAAACTGATATGAAAAGAGGATATAAAAGATACAAAGAACTTTCTAAAGAAAAAAATTTTAATTTAAATACAATACCTTTTACAACTGAAGAATTTTTAATTGATTATTTTGAAAAGCTTAATATAAGTGAGAGAATATTAGAATATGCTAAACATATTTCAAGAAATGTAATTAAAATAAAAATAGCAAAATCACATAATCCCGAATCCGTAGCTATTGGAATATTATTTTTGGTTTTAACAATTAAAAAAATTAATATACCAAAAAAAACAATATCCAAAAAATTTAATGTTTCACAAGTCACTATTTCAAAAACTTTTAAAAAAATTAAACCATTTAGTAATATATTACTTAAAAATAATTTATGTGATATATTAGAAAAAAAAATAACTGATTACGAAGAAAATTTAGATAATGATATTACTTATATTTATAATTGTTTAAAATTTAATGTTCCAATTAAAAAAATTAATACTGACGATATTCAAGATAAATTTAATAAATTAAATGAAATAATGACATTACAAAGATTTGAAATAATTAATAGAATTATAATTTTACAAAATAAAATTATTAAAGTTAATATTAATCATACATTATTAAAATATAAATCTATTAAATTTTAAATATTTTTTTATTCTCAAAAACTCAAAATTCTCAAACTCAAATTTTCTAAAACTCAAATTCCAAAATTTTTTTCAATTTTTTAAAAAAAATATATTTATTTTTCATCTAAAAATTCATCAACATCAAAAGTATTAATACTAAATTTTCTTCTAATTTCATTAAATTCTTCTTTTTCAGTTTCAAAAAGTTCTTTTTCCTTTAATAATTCATCTTTCATTAATTTAATTTTATCTTTAGCAATTAATAAATTATTTTTCATTTCATAAAAACTTTTTTTATCTTCTTCATAAGATTTATTTTTATCATCAAGTTTTTTATAATAATTTATATTTTTATTTTGTTCTTTAATTAAATTATTTAATTCTTCTTTCTTATTTTTTAATTCTTCTTTTATATTATTTATTTTATTATATTCATCTTCACATATTTTTTCAAATTCCAAAGAATGAGGATATAAAAGTTTATTATTTTCTCTTATTAACTGAAGCAATCTTTCTTGAGTTGGAACTTCAATTAAAAGTTTTATATGATATAAATTTTTAATATTCATATAAAACCTATAATTATAATCATTCAAATATCTATTATAACTTATGATACAATCTTCAAAAATCATATATCCAGTAGATGAATTGCATTGTTGATTAGGAATAATTAATTTATAATATAGTTCTTTTTTTTGTTTAAAGATTTGTTTTTTATTTAATTCATCAAAAACATTAATATTTTCACTTAATGAATTATTAAAAATTTTTTTAATATCTATTTCTTCTTTACTATAAAATTTATTAATATTTTCATTTTAATTCATTAAATTTTATATTTAAAAAATTTTCAATATCACTTGAAAACCCATTTCCTTCTTCAGTTAATAATTTTGAAATAATAACACTATTTGAAGTCATTTTAAATAACTTATTTTATTATTTAATATATTTATTATTTTTTTCAATTTTTTTAATAATAAATAACTTCATAATCTTTAAAATCATTAATATATTTATAATTTGTATTACATTTAACAGTTTTAAGATTTTTAGGTATTTTTTTTATTTTTAAATTATAATTTTCTAATTCTAAATGTTCAATTGAATTTGGAAAATTATTTAATTTTTTTTCATAATATTTAATATATATTTTTTTAATACTATTAGGTAAATTATCTAAATTTAAATTACTTTTATATATTATTAATTCTTCAATATTATTATGTAAATTATCTATTATATATTGATTACTACAATTATTCATATTTATATTTTTAACATTTAATGGAATATTTATTTCTTGATTAAACCACTTTCCAAAAGTTAAATGTGTTAAATTAATATTATTTGATAAATCTATTTCTTTATTAAAACACCATCCAAAAGTTAAATTTGTTAAATTAATATTATTTGATAAATCTATTTTTTGATTAAAATCATTTCCAAAAGTTAAATGTGTTAAATTAATATTATTTGATAAATCTATTTCTTGATTAAACCAACATCCAAAAGTTAAATATGTTAAATTAATATTATTTGATAAATTAATTTTTTTATTAAAATAATATCCAAAAATTAAATGTGTTAAATCAATATTATTTGATAAATATATTTCTTTATTAAAATAACTACTATTTAAATTTTTTATATATTTATATTTAAATTCATTATTTGTTTCAATTGCTATTAAAGGTTCATCATAATTGCTAAATATTATTTTATCATATTTATTAATAAAATCATAATAATCTGTTAATCCTTCATTAAAAGACGGTTTAAATATTAACCAATCTTCTATAATCCAGTAATTATTTTTCATTTTTTATTATTTAATATATATAAATTTTCAATTTTTTTAATAATAAATAACTTCATAATCTTTAAAATCATTAATATATTTATAATTTTTATTACATTTAACGGTTTTAAGTTTTTTAGGTATTTTTTTTATTTTTAAATTATAATTTTTTAATTCTAAATATTCAATTGAATTTGGAAGATTATTTAATTCTTTTTCATAATTCTCAATATATATTTTTTTAATACTATTTGGTAAATTATTTAAATTTAAATTATTTACATATAAATTATGTATATATATTCTTAATTCTTTAATATTGTTATGTAAATTATCTATTACATATTGATTATTACAACCATTCATAGTTAAACTTTTAATATTTAATGGAATATTTATTTCTTTATTAAATCTCCGTCCAAAAGTTAAATGTGTTAAATTTATATTATTTGATAAATCTATTTCTTGATTAAAACACCCTTCAAAAGTTAAATGTGTTAAATTAATATTATTTGATAAATCTATTTCTTTATCAAAATAAAATCCAAAAGTTAAATGTGTTAAATTAATATTATTTGATAAATTTATTTCTTGATTAAAACGATTTTCTAAAGTTAAATGTGTTAAATTAATATTATTTGATAAATATATTTTTTGATTAAAATAATATCCAAAAGTCAAATGTGTTAAATTTATATTATTTGATAAATCTATTTCTTGATTAAAATTTCTATTAAAAGTTAAATGTGTTAAATTAATGTTATTTGATAAATTGATTTTTTGATTAAAATCACCTTTAAAAGTTAAATGTGTTAAATTTATATTATTTGATAAATCTATTTTTTGATTAAAAACCCATC